>Ga0206107_1000065_pt1 | contig 112683 bp, 122 predicted proteins | sample 2B0metagenome_FD_148652 | JGI IMG/M metagenome (GOLD analysis project Ga0206107, IMG submission 148652) | Enriched microbial communities from leaf-cutter ant dump, University of Wisconsin, Madison, United States - 2B0 | ecosystem: Environmental > Terrestrial > Nest > Insects nest > Nest dump...
ATAAGTTCTCATAGGTTATATTTTCTTTCGGATTATTTTTAAAGATTTAGACTTAGACGTTTCTTTTTTGGTAACAATGAGTTTAAAGTTTATTCCATTTTCATCCACATATCTCTCGTAATCTTTATTCTTTTTCTTAAAGCCAAGTCTTACCAAATCGTCTTCAACACCACCTATAAAAAAATCTTCTCCACTATTTTCAGTTAATTCTACACCTGAATAAAGAATCTTATTTTTTACCCAATCCACGGAAGTAATAAAAATCAATTCCTGACTATATTTCGGATATTTTACAGACACGTAGGTTACGGTTTCTACTACATTTCCATTATCGTCTTTTTTTCGGATGGTTTCTTGCCCTCCAAATTCCCAACCTATATTTACAAGATTAGTTACAGCATCATTTATCATCATATCTTCTAACTTTAGAAAAGTTTCAAGATTCGTTATTTGAGCATTCATCGAAAGTGACAATAAACCCATAAATAATAGTAAAGTCTTCATATTTAATCGGCGTTTACAATAGTAATCTCGTACACTCCGTCAGGAATAGGATTTTCTTCCACGGGTTGTAATTGAATCTTTACAATCGTCTTATTCTTATTATAAAGCAATACTTCATCTCCAGAATATTCTGATGTATAACCATACTTTTTTAAATCGCTTTTCAACTTACCCAATAGAGAAACCTTATTAAATAATAAAAACGTCGATTCGACAATATTATCCGTTGCCTGATTATGGGTAATACTTTTCCCTAAAATTTGAACTTCTTCATTATTTCGGAAAGCAAAATGATGCTTCTCCGTCCTTCTAATTCCAACATTATTATAGGTCACAGGCATAGAAATCCAATTACTCTTTTTTTCCAGATTAGAATTAAATTCATCCAGCGACATTTCATGGTAGCTTAAAAATTCAGAAAAGTTTGAGATTTGAGATTTCAAAGAAGAAAAACAGATAAGTAAAATCATTGATAAGATTAATTTTTTCATAGTAGTTACAATTTCCAAAGCGAATATAATATAATTCCTACATATATGCGGTAAAAATTACGGATTACAGTTCGGAATTTCGGGAACAAATGGAGATTTCGGACGAACAAATCAATTTCAAGATAGAGCAGGTAGCCCAAAAGATTAAACAGCTTCGCAAAGAAAGCGGTTACACGAGCTATGAAACTTTCGCTTACGATAAAAATTTAAACAAAGTTCAGTACTGGAGAATAGAAAAGGGTCAGAACATTACATTAAAGACATTAATCAGAATTTTAGATATCCATAAAATCTCTATGGAAGAGTTTTTCAAAGGTCTATAAAATCATCAATTTTACAAGAGGGGGTTGTAGAGGGGGAATAAATTCGGGTAATTATTGTCTAATTCGCCCCTTATCCAAAATAAAAAACCCACTAAAATAGAGGGTTTTAAGCGTTTTCCAAAAAAATTATTCTTAGGAGTTGTGACCTCGGGAAGGTCAAAACCAAAAAATACAAGTCGGAAGAAGAAATCATCGAAGCTCTGGAACGGGAATTTTACATCAAAACCCTGCCTTTTTCCTTTGAACATTCCAAAATACTGGCAAAGCTTAAAATTGCCGCCGGGCATCATGACCCTTTTGACCACGCGATTATTTCACACGCCATCGCCGAAAAACTTACGGCTGTGTCTTCTGATCATAAATTTAAACTTTATACCCCACAGAAATTGAAGTTTGCTTTCAACAAACGCTGACAGCACACAATACAAAAAACCTTACCTTTGCCAAAAAATTGGGCTCATAAGAGTTACCCGTTAATAATCGTCATCCTAAGCTTGTCGAAGGATTATTAAACATTTTTTATGGCAAACATCGTAGCAATCGTAGGCCGGCCAAACGTCGGGAAATCCACATTATTTAACCGTTTACTGCAAAGACGTCAGGCAATCGTTGATAATGTTTCAGGCGTTACACGCGACCGCCACTATGGGAAAAGCGACTGGAACGGGCGGGAATTTACCGTAATCGATACCGGCGGATACGTCATCGGCTCTGACGATACATTTGAAACCGAAATCCGCAAACAGGTGGAACTCGCCGTTGACGAAGCCAATGTCATCCTCTTTATGGTGGACAACCAAGTGGGTTTGACCGATATGGACAAGGAAGTCGCGCAGTTGCTCCGCAAATCCCAAAAACCGGTTTTGCTGGTCGTAAACAAAGTTGATACCAATAAAAACCTGGACGATAGCTACGAATTCTACAATCTGGGATTTGAAAAATTTTATACGGTTTCATCCATGAGCGGAAGCGGAACCGGCGAATTGCTGGACGAAGTCATTACCCATTTCGAAGATTCCGACCACAAAGACCCGTTTGAAGGATTACCGAGAGTGGCTATCGTAGGCCGCCCGAATGCCGGAAAATCTACCCTCACCAATGCTTTGCTGGACGAGGAACGAAACATCGTAACCGACATTGCCGGAACTACGCGTGATTCCATTGAAACGCTTTACAATAAATTCGGACATCAGTTCGTACTGATCGACACTGCCGGAATGCGAAAAAAAGGAAAAGTAAGCGAAGACCTGGAATTTTATTCGGTCATGCGTGCCGTACGAGCAGTAGAAGAATGCGACGTCTGTGTGCTGATGGTTGACGCAACGCGCGGGATCGAAGCGCAGGACCTGAACATTTTATTCCTGGCTGAGCGAAACCGGAAGGGAGTCATTATCCTTGTCAACAAATGGGACCTGGTGGAAAAAGCTACCAATACAATGAAAGAATATGAAGCCGAAATCCGGAAAAAAATTGCACCTTTTAATGATGTCCCAATCTTGTTCATCTCTGCTCTGACCAAACAACGCGTTCACAAAACCGTGGAAACGATTATGCAGGTCAATGAAAACCGCAACCGCAGAGTCAAAACCAGCAAACTGAATGAATTGCTGCTTCCGATCATCGAAATCACGCCACCACCGGCCATCAAAGGAAAATACATCAAAATCAAATACGTGACCCAATTGCCAACACGCACGCCTCAGTTTGCCTTTTTTGCTAACCTGCCGCAGTATGTGAAAGAACCCTACAAAAGATTCATAGAAAATCAGTTGCGTAAGAATTTTGATTTTTCGGGGGTTCCGATTGAGATTTATTTCAGGCAGAAGTAAAAAGTGGGGTGTCAGATGCAGGATGTTGGGTGTTTAACCCCGATAAAAAACCTTTGGAAAACTGTCCGGCATTTTCCTTCCCTCCTTTCACTTTCAGTAAATTTGTCCTAAAAATGTTGCGGGATGAATGGTTCCGGGGTCAAAAATCAGGCTCAAATAATATGGTTAGGGTATTCTATGAAAATCCTTATTTTTACACTATGAATAAAAAAATCACCATAGAAGATTTTTCGCCTTATTTATTTTGGGATGTTGATATGGATAAGTTCGATTTAAAAAAACACAAAAAACAACTCATCCATAAGGTATTGGAATATGGAATGTGGAAAGACTGGGAATTGATTAAAGAACTTTATGGAATGGAAGCTATCAAAGAAACCGCTCTTACGGTAAGAAGCCTGGATGCGGTTACGCTTGCCTTTGTTTGCAATCTTTTTCAGATAGACAAAACCGAATTCAGATGCTACAAACACGCGCAGTTGTACCCGACTTACTGGAACTCCTGAAATTTGTGATGAAATCAGAGGTTTTTTCCGACTTCTTGTTGGTAGGAGGAACTTCGCTGGCTCTTCAGATAGGACATAGAAATTCTGTTGATTTGGATTTTTTTGGGGATGTTGAAATTGATGTGGATTTATTTAGAAAAGAAATTTCAAAATACGGTGAGTTCAATATCTTAAAGCAAAGTAAAAATATTTTAATAGCCAGCATCAATGGCATAAAAACCGACTTTGTACATTACAACTATCCTTTAGTAGCAGAATATAAAGAGATAGATGGCATTCGCCTCATTTCAAAACAAGATATTGCCGCCATGAAACTAAATGCAATTTCAGGCAGAGGAAGCAAAAAGGATTTTATTGATTTGTATTTTCTCTTAAAAGAATTTTCGCTACCCCAAATGATTGATTTTTATCTTCAGAAATACCATGATGGTTCAAAATTTTTAGTCGCAAAAAGTTTGGCATATTTCGCTGATGCCAATGAAGATGAAACGCCAAAAATGTTTACCGAATTCAATTGGAATGATTGTAAAAACTGTATTTTGCGGGAAGTGAATAAACTATAACAGCTGATATCCAAAATCAGGATTTTCCCTCCCATTCGTTATAAAACCTTTCCAGAAATTCCTCCAAAAATTGATGTCTTTCAGCCGCAATTCGTCTGGCGGAATCTGTGTTCATCAAATCTTTCAACTTTAAAAGTTTGTCATAAAAATGCTGAATGGAAGTTTCATTTGGATTTTCGGGATTATAAATTTCACGTTGTTTATTTCCGCCATAAGCAAAACACCTCGCAATTCCGACCGCGCCGATGGCATCCAATCTATCTGCGTCCTGAACAATTTTGGCTTCCAATGAAGTCGATACATTTCCTTTACTGAACGAAACCTGGGAAACGATTTCAATCGTTTTGGAAATTATTTCCCGCGTAACGTTTAATCCATTTAAAAATCCAGCAATCAGTTCTTCCGATTTATCAATCCCATTGTTTAGTTTGTAATCGCCCACATCGTGCAGCCAGGCGGAAAGTTCAACCAAAAATAAATCGGCATTTTCTTCTTTCGCAATTCGTTTAGCTATCTTTACCACGCGTTCTATATGGTAAAAATCGTGTCCGGTGGTTTCGCCTGAAAATCCTTGTTTAATGTAGTTTTCTGTGGCAGCGAGAACTTGGGTTGTGTTCATTTGGCAAATATAATTCATCTAATTATCCGAAAAAACAAAATAAAATGGTGTTGTTAATTCATTCAAAAACACTACATTTGCACCCTCAAAAATGTAATTAACCGGGACAGAGTTCCCACAATACATATAAAATGGCAACAAAAATCAGATTGCAAAGACACGGTAGAAAAGGAAAAGCATTTTTCCATATCGTAATCGCTGACTCGAGAGCGAAAAGAGACGGACGTTTCATCGAGAAAATCGGAACTTACAATCCCATCACCAATCCTGCTCAGATCGAACTGGATCTGGACAGAGCGGTTCACTGGTTGCAGGTAGGCGCTGAACCTTCTAATACGGCAAGAAACATTCTTTCTTACAAAGGCGCTTTGATGAAAAAGCATTTGTTGGGCGGTGTAGCAAAAGGCGCTTTCAGCGAAGAAGAAGCTGAAAAACGTTTTACTACATGGCTGGAAGAAAGAGCCAACGCGGTTCAGTCTAAAAAAGACGGATTGGCAAAAGCAAAAGCTGACGCTAAATCTGCTGCTCTGGAAGCTGAAAAGAAAAAATCGGAAGCAAGAATTGCGGTTGAAGTAGAAGCTCCGGCCGAAGAAGTAGAAGCCACTGAAGAAAATGTTGAAACTACTGCGGAGGAGGCTGTAGAAGGAGTTTCAGAAGAAACTGCGCCTGCAGAGGAAACAACTGAAGAAGAAAAAACAGAAGAATAAATTCCGAATTCGCCGCGGATGCAGAAAGAAGATTGTTATTACTTAGGTAAAATCACCAAACTTCACGGTTTCAAAGGAAATTTAATCCTGCATCTCGATACGGACGAACCGGAATTATATGAAAATATGGAATCCGTATTCGTGGAAACAAACGGAATGCTGGTTCCATTTTTTTTTGAGTTCATCCAGCCGCATTCCCGCGGAAAAATGCTGGTGAAATTTGAAGACGTTTCACCCGAAGAAGCTGAAAAGCTCATCAACAAACATCTTTACCTGCCGTTGGAAACACTTCCCGAACTGGAAGGAAACGATTTTTATTATCACGAAATTGCCGGGTTCAAAATCATAGATGAAAACCATGGCGAAATTGGAGTTTTACAAAGCGTGAACGACAGCGGAATACAACCTTTATTTGAAATCAAAATTAGCGACAGGGAAATCCTGATTCCCGTTGTAGATGAATGGATCAAAGAAGTCAACCGCAAAGAAAAATTCATCAAAATAGAAACACCGGAAGGGTTGGTGGATTTGTATTTGTAAAATGCACTGCCTTCATTCTCCATTAAAAAGCAAATTCCTTTGGGTTGAATTTTGACGGGGTTGTGTTGAGAAAATACTTGAACGATTTAATCAAATCCGGCTGGTCATAAAACCCGAACTTATGCGCAATTTTTGTCCAACTGGCTTCCGGGTTGGAAATGCTGTATTTAACCATCTCATCAAATTTATGAAGTTGTTTGAGCTTCCTCAAAGAAATCCCGACCTCATTGAGGAAAATCCGTTCGGTTTGGCGTATGGATATATTTAATCTGTCTGATAATGAATGAATTTCCCAATTCTTATAACCCGAAAACCTGGTCGTAGGTAAACCAATCCTGGATTCAATTTGTCTTTGGTTCAACAGGGAAAGGAAATATCCTTCCACGATTTTTTTATAATCATATTGGTGTTTGGCTTCTCTGAGCAAATCCACTATTTCATCTGCCGGCAAAATATCAAGTTCACCAAGCGGTAAATCCTGATTGGTAAGGTAATTCATCGGCACACCCAGCAAACGGTACATTCCGACAGGATGAAACCTGACCGTAAACGAAACAAAATTCCCGCTCAATTGTATCTTATATTTTGTAAAAGTCCTGATTCCCCTTACAGTAGATGTATTGAACGGGCATCTCTTGCTGGTTTCATAATCAAATTTCGTATAAGGGTCATTTAAAAAGAATTCAATGGAGCAAACGGTACGCTGAGGCATAATTTTTTGCAAAACTTCGCCATCAGCAAAAGCTATTTTCCTCAGCGTATAGTGCTGTATATAGTCCTGCAACGCCGGATGCGGTTTAAAATGCCATACCGAATGTTCCATAAGGCAGGTTTTGATTTTCTCAAAAATAAAAAGATTATTTTAAAGTGCCGCTTATGTTGTTCAGTTCCGGAGCTTCCTGTTCGCCCGGAGGATCTTCCGGAATAATTTTTCTAATTCTTTATTGGACATTTCTTTTGTGGGAAACCAAATACTTCTTTTATCAGTAAATTTAAGTTCGAGGCCGGTAAACGGTGGCCCTTTGTAAAATTGCGCTTCCGGTATGGCATAGCTCTCAATCTCAGCTGATTCATTAACAACATTCCAATAATATAAATTCGGTACAAACCTGTCGTAATTCCCGAACGTAAATTCAAAACCGTAGAATTCGCTAACATCCTTTAGCGCCGTTTTAGATTCAAATTTCTCAAAAACCGGCAAGTCATTTTCCCATGATTCGTGTTCCACCACATAGGAAACAAACAGGGTATCGTTTGTTATTTCAATTTCAGGATGGTAAAAACGGAAATACAAAGTATCGGCCGGGATTTCCTCGGAATTATATTTGTTGATGAACTGAACATTTTCGGGAAAATTTTCCAGTAAAAGTTCTTTTATTTTCAATAAGTCCGTTCGCGTTTGTGCAAAGCCGGAAAAAGAAATCAATAAAAATAAAATCCTCGTTTTCATATGTTTATTTTAAGCAATTTACTTGATATTGTATGTATCCGTCCTGCCGGGTTTTGACCTCGTGAGATATATCTTCAAAAAAATGTTCAATTTGGATTATTTCAACTTTTTTCACGCTTTGTGGCTGAACTACCGGATTTACAATTTTATTTTTGTTTTTTTCAGGTGAACTGTTTCCATAATAAATCGTGGAAATATATAATGAGTCCCAACTTTGGTTTAATATATAGCAATGGGTTCCATAGTCAAGCCGGACCTTCCCATCGGTTTGTTGTGGATATGGAAGCAATCCCGCTTCTACTTTACCGCATTCGGTCACTATATAAACCCACGGCATAAATTTATGGACACAAAACGAAACCACTATAATTATAATTACGCCCACCGTAATCCCTGATTTGCTTTTTTTGCACATAAGTAAATAGCTGGCTAAAAGCACGATCCCGAAAAATACCGCGAAAACAAGGACGACGTTTGATTCAGGGATTAGCGTTAAATTGTTCATTTACTTGTTTTAATTTATTCTGTAATTAAAATTCTGAAGGGTTGTGAAAGATACTGGCGGATTTTCTTGTTATCCAAAACGGCCGCCTGCCATAAAGCACTATTGGCAATTATATCAATGCATAGATAGCCGACTTCTTCGTTGTAAGGATCGCAAATTGCTTTAACCGGAGTGAGCGAGCCGTCTGTTTCCACGTAAAACTCCACCTTTATCTTGTAATCACCGTTGGGGACGGTAGCTGGCAATTCTTTAACCATTTTTATGACAGATGAATGGATATAAGCATTCCAGGCCTCTGCTCCACCGGGATAATAGGCGTTGTATTCGGGAAGTTTATTTTCCTGCGCAAAAGTCAAAACTGAAAAGAGAAGAAAAAAGTATTTCATATAGATTTAGTATCCGATAAAACTCAATAATTCATCGTACATCGGTTCTTCTGTAAAATAAAAACCCCCAATAATTTCTTTTACAGTTTCCAGTGAATCATAAGGTGTTAGCATTACTTTAACGGTGTATTCTTCCCCTGACGAATGCTTTCTAACGTTTTCACCGTTCAGGAAATTCATATCCTTATCATAATATAATGTCAGATTATCTATACGATGTGTATAGTTTCCCTGAATATTCTTAACCGGTTCTTTTCCTTTGATATTAACCGCTGTTCCTCCATCAGTACCGAACAGCAAACAATCCACTTTGTATTCCACTACATGGGTACTGAAATCCATGTAGTAATTTACCCGCATGGTTCCGAGAGTTGTTTTATTGTATTCAAACTGGTCTGCTACCAATATAGCTTCATAAAAAATACCATATTCTTTATCATCCCAACCCAGGAAATCCAGGATTTCTATCTTTTGGGAAGTTTGGGCAAAAATGCCTTTTACTAAAAACAAGAAAAGTAAAAATGATGTGATTTTCATAGTTAATCGATTTAAAATTTTAGTTAATCCTCTTTCCTGTTTTGTCTATATAAAATTCGAGTTCCTGGATTTTTTCAGCAATGATTACCGCACGATCCTCACTGTTTGCTTCACTCTCTGTTAAGGTAGGCCTGGTTAACTGGACTTTTGCCTTTCCGTCCTTGAAATCACCGGCGGACACATAGGTAATGGGAATAACCACTTTTCCGGCCTTGTCTATGTATCCGTATTTTGTATCATATCCGTTTGTGGTATCAATTAACGCTACTACTGCAAGCCCGTCCGAAAACCCGCGCACCCTATCATAAATAAAAGGAATTACTACTTTTCCGTTTCGGTCAATAAATCCTGATTTACCATTCATACCTGCTGAAATTAGCCCTTCTGAAGCGGTACCAAAACTGTCATAAATAATTGGGATTATTTCTTTTCCGGTTTTGTCTATCATTCCGTATTTGTCATTGCTTCCCACTTGAGCATATCCAAAACTAAGGTCTGAAAAATCGCCGGCCCAATCATAAATAAAAGGAACAACTTCGTTGCCTTGCGCATTCAAATACCCAAACTTTCCGTTCTTCTTAGCCGGAAACGGTTTGTCAGGGGTGAAATTCTTAATTTCCTCATCGTATATCGCGGGCATTATAATTTTTCCCGATTTGTGCATTAACCCATAGTACTTTTGGTCTTTTACGATGGTATAATATTCTTTCCCTGTCTGGTATATTGCATCATAAACAGGCGGTAGCACTTCACTTCCTGTGGATTTGCTTTCAAGCCCCATTTGATAAGAATTTCCGTTACGGAAAACATAAAACAAATCGTCAATGCTTTCAAAAACTCTAAAAGACACTTCCTTTCCGTCTTTGAAATCATGCTCCGATTTTTTTAAACCATTTTCATCAAAAAATTCAACGACCCCTTCCGGTTGTCCATTTTTAAAAGTACCCTTTGCCATCAACTTCCCACTTTCGTAATATAATGTAGTTGGCCCATTTAAAACCCCGTTTACTACTTGCGACTTTTCCTTGATTTTTCCGTTGGGGTAATAGGTTATGGTATCTTTTTGTGCATAGAGGCTCTGCCACAGAAAGAACGATAAAACTATTGTAAGAATTTTTATTTTCATTTTTTGATATATTTTAGTTCAACATTATTTTATAAAAAGCCAGAAAATTCACATGGAAATCCGCTAAATCTGAATACCTATTTTCTGTATATGGAAACTTTATTTCCATGCCTGAATTCGTTTTCACTATCAATTCATTTGTTTTCCCATTGATTTCTATATGGTGTAAATTTTCCCACAGGACCGTTTTTTGACTTTCATATTCAATTCCTTCAAAAGTAAAATTTAAGGGTGGCTCTCCTTGAAAAGCTTTGTTCAGCAAACCATTCATTTTATTTAAAAATTCTTTTTTACGCCAGTCGGTTTCTTTGATGATTAACTGTACCGAAATTGGAATTCGCCATTGTTGTTCCTGAAAATTTACCGGTACTTTCCAAATTCCGGTAAGGTAATCCAGGAATTTCTGCTTTTCTGTTTCATCAAAATTCCAAAAATCATCTATACTGAAAAAATCAGGGAATTTTTTGTTTTCCGATTTACAAAAGTCCCGGTAACTTTCTTCCACTAATTCGTCTTTCGCGATGTACCGGCTGGGGATTTCTTCTACAGAAATTTTATATTCATTGATGACTTCACCTGTTTTATCAAAATTCACATCGGCGAAATAATTATAAAGCTCGTCTTTGGAATGAAATACCTGATAAACATCTTTCAAAAATTCATCCGGCGCAAGGTAAATCGTATCCGATGAACTTTCAGCAAACACAAAATCCTTTTCCCAATCCGGCTTTTGGGCGTGCAGAAGAATACTGTGGACAAAAAGAAAAATTAACGGCAATCTTATCATTTTACACTTTTAATTTATTCAAAATTAACTTATCCGGAATTCCGGTACAATACCCGAAATCGGGTATTTTTCTATAAAAATCCACTTTTCAGGCATTCTACAACAACTTCGGTCGTATTTCTTGCCTTTGATTTTTTCAGTATATTTTTACGGTGTGTTTCCACCGTATTTCTTGCCAGACAAAGCTTACCGGCAATTTCTTCGGTGGTCAACCCTAATGCAAGATGCCTTATGACATCAAGCTCGCGCGAAGTGTAAACTATATTGGATTCCTTCAGGTCAAAAGGTTTATAATTATCTAAAACCTTTTCATCAAAAACATCAATTTCCAAAAAACTCGGTTCTCCTTCCAAGCCAATTAGTGATAATTTCCGGTTGTTGACATTTGTGATATGCGTAATGTCGGTATGCGAGCCGAACACTTTGAGCAAAGCGCCGTCAAGGGTAGTTTGCATAGTGATGGTCTGCAATAAAAATAAGCGGTATCCTTTATCCGGCGTTTTTTCACGAAGACAATAACTGATCTTGTATTTCACCATTTTTTCGGGTGGAATGCAGTTTTTCAGAAAATATGCAACGACATCTTCACATTTCATTAGGAAATGTATGTCATCCGGATGAATCCTTTCAATTAACGTATCAAAAGAAAACTCGTGAGGTTTCAGCCCTAAAAGTTTTTCCACCGAAGGACTGACCATATCAAATGTAAGCGTGGGGGAATCAAGTATGTAATAATAGTAATCACCCGGACAAAAAAGGTTTGCAAAATACCGGCTTAAATCAAACTCAGGGTTTCCTTCGGGTTTTTTACCAAGATAATTCTTATGTGATTTCCAAATATCATAAACAATTTCCCGGGTATTTTCCATCGTTTTTAGTTTAATAAGAAGTTACGACTGTTACAAAATTGTAATTAAAAAATGTGAAAAAATTGTATCCAAACGACATTTTACATTAGTTTGCCTTTATAAATTTTGCCTTTTATCGTCCAAATTACAAAAATTAATTGGAAATACTTTGTATAGAATACTTTGTACGGTTCTACTTAAAAAATTAAATTTGCACCTTATTTCAGCATTCAGATGGAGGAAGAAAAAAGACCGCTCAATTTTTTGGAACAAATTGTCGAAGACGATTTGAATAACGGCTATACAAAAGAAAACCTGCGTTTCCGTTTCCCGCCCGAACCCAATGGTTATCTGCACATCGGCCATGCAAAGGCGATCTGCATCAACTTTGGTTTGGGTGAAAAATACGATGCGCCTGTCAATCTTCGTTTTGACGATACGAACCCCGCCAAGGAAGAACAGGAATTCGTGGATTCCATCCGCGAAGATGTAAAATGGCTTGGATTTAACTGGGCGGAAGAACGTTTTGCTTCGGATTATTTTGAAACGCTTTATAACTGGGCGGTTCAGATGATCAAAGATGGGAGAGCATACGTGGATGATCAGTCTTCCGAATTGATTAATGAACAAAGAAAAACGCCTTTTGAACCCGGAATTGAATCGCCATGCAGACTGCGTTCGGTGGAAGAAAACCTGAAATTATTCGAAAAAATGAAAAACGGTGAATTCCCTGAAGGTTCCCATGTTTTGCGTGCGAAAGTCGATATGGTTTCGCCGAATATGAATATGCGCGACCCTGTGATGTACCGGGTTTTACACAAAGAACACCACCGCAGCGGCGACAAATGGAAAATCTATCCGATGTACGACTGGGCGCATGGCGAAAGCGATTATATCGAAGGAATTTCCCATTCGCTTTGTTCGCTGGAATTTGAAAACCACCGTCCGCTTTACGAATGGTACCTCAACCAGGTAGAAATTCCCGGACAGGATTTGAAACCCAAACAAAGAGAATTCGCGCGCGGGAACGTGAGTTATATGATTACGTCCAAACGCAAACTGAAGCTTCTGGTGGACGAAGGAATGGTCACCGGATGGGATGACCCACGCATGCCGACGATTTCCGGGCATCGCAGGCGCGGCTATACGCCGGAATCCATCCGGATGTTTTGGGACAAAGCCGGCGTTGCCAAACGTGACAACCTGATCGATATTTCGCTTTTGGAATTTGCCGTCCGCGACCATTTAAACAAAATCGCGCCACGTGTTTTTGCGGTGATTGATCCGGTGAAATTAGTGATTGAAAATTATCCCGAAGGAAAAACCGAATTACTGTCGGTTGAAAACAATCCGGAAGATGAAACCGCGGGCGAAAGGGAAGTTCCGTTTACACAGGAGTTGTACATTGAACGGGATGATTTCATGGAAGAAGCGCCTAAAAAATTCTTCCGTTTATCCATCGGAAATGAAGTCCGGCTGAAAGGGGCTTATATCATAAAAGCTACACGGGTTGAAAAAGATGCCGAAGGAAATATCACCACGATTTTTTCTGAATATGATCCTGATTCCAAATCGGGTTCGGATTCGGAAGCCAGCATGAGAAAAGTAAAAGGAACGCTGCATTGGGTTTCGGCAACTGAAAATATTCCTATCGAAGTTCGTTTGTATGATAGGTTGTTTACGATTGAATCTCCTGATGAATCTGATGATTTTTTACAATATTTCAATCCGGAGTCCATAAAAGTCGTTCAGGGATTTGCGGAACCGTCTTTAAAAAATGCCCGGCCGGAAGATAAATTCCAGTTCCAAAGAATCGGTTATTTCGCGATGGACAAGGATTCGACAACGGAAAAGCTCGTCTTCAACCGAACTGTCGGATTGCGTGATACATGGGCAAAAGAACAGAAAAAATAGGCGGATTTTGAGAAATATCTCCGAAGTTTCAGGTTTGATTGAATTGATACTTTAAAAAATGTTCAGGCACAAAGGCAAGAACCGGACTTTGAAGCATAATCTGCGGATTGCGTCACTGCTTTCTTTTGTCGCCGGAATAGTCAATGTGGTGGGATTCCTTGCGGTTCAGCAACTGACCACCAATGTTACCGGGCATTTCGCTTTTTTTGTAGAGGAAATTTATCGTTTAAACGCCTGGCGCGGAATGGTTTATTTTCTTTTTGTATTTTTCTTTTTCCTGGGATCGTTTACTTCCGGCCTGCTGATCGAACTGATTTCAAGAAAAAACGAACGGTATGTTTTTGTCATTCCGGTGAGCATTGAAATCATTTTATTGTTGACGGTTTCGCTTTTTGGCAGCTTTTTTCTCCGGAATTATCCCAATGTCATCGCCTACATTCTGCTTTTTGCTATGGGATTACAGAATTCACTGGTTACGATGATTTCCAATTCGGTCGTGAGAACCACGCACCTAACGGGGCTTTTTACAGATTTAGGCATTGAGCTTTCCCAGTTGTTTTTCTATAAGGAATCCACTCAGAGAAAGAAATTGTTTTCTTCTGTAAAGCTTCGCCTGACCATTATTCTGTGTTTCTTTTCCGGTGGCGTTTTCAGCGGTATTTTTTATTCCTCTCTGGGATTGCATATTTTATTTTTCGCGGTAGTCTTGCTCCTGGCGGGATTGATTTATGACCAGATGAAACTTCGGGTCGTCGTCTTAAAAAGAAAATTCAGGCATAAAAATAAAAAAGCTCCCGGTGGACCAGGAGCTTTGTAAGAAAATATTGAATTTGGGTTAATCTAAGGAGGTTAACAAAGTTCCTAATTGCTCCAGGGTTCCCGCTGCAACCTGAAGCTCAAACATATCATCACCCGCTATGGTCACATCCTGTGAAGCGAAATAAAGTTCGCCGTCAACCAATGAAATAGCGATGATTTTTCCTGTTGCGCCTGCCGGAATACTTGCTGTATATGTTTTCAAAGCATCTACCTCTACCGTTGTCAAAGCGGCAACTGTCGTAAAGTCTGTCAGCGCAAAGAAAACCTGGGTATTGGTATAATCCAGTGCATTGGTCACTCTAACCGAGAATTGTGTGGCGTCTTCGTCCAATAAATTGTAGAACGCATCGCAATTGCTCCAGCCGCCAACAACGTTCCAGATGGTATATTCGCCATTGTCTCCGGCATCTTCATCAAAAGTCAGTTCAGACTGGCCTGTCCCCCAGGAAAGCACCGGCCCGGAAGGTGCGGTCTGGTTTGTGCCTATAAAATGTTGCATATCGTTTTCGTAGCCTGTGGCATCCGTTTGTCTTGGTAAAATGGCCTGAACGCCGGTAAACTGTAGTTCTGTACCCGTAGCATCGGTTACTTTTATCCATACCATACCGCCGGAAACCAACGGGTCTTCGCCGGCAAAAGTCTGAATATTATGCTTGATCATATCGCCTCTCTTGAAAATCTCAATCAAACTGACCGTATAAGGCGCTACCGGAGTTCCGCCCGGCGAAGTACACGAATTGGCCGGAAAAACCAAACGGGTTCCCTGCGGGCCTTCCAGTATATTTTCAATTGCCGGGTCTAAAATCTGCAATTGAACCGTGTCATTTGCCGTTAGGCTGTCATGTACTTCCTGAAGATTGGCAAAATCAGCTATTCCGTTTCCGGGTGTAAACAAATCTTCATTGTTGGTACACTGGTAAAAACAAAAAGCTGAAAACAGCGCGGCAATCATCCATAATGCCGGATTGAATTTTTTCATGATTATGATTGGAGTTTTTTTGTGTTTTTGAATTCTTAGTTTCATTATTTTCAATTTTATGTAATATTTGACGTTAAAACCTGAAAAAGGTTGCGTGTCACAGCACTTCTGAATGACGAAAACAATTTGTTACATGGTCATTTACAATCCCCGTCGCCTGCAAATGTGCATAAACAACCGTGCTGCCTACAAATTTGAATCCTCTCTTTTTCAGGTCTTTGCTCAATTTGTCAGACAATTCGGTTGTCGCCGGAACTTCTTTCAGGCTCTTTCTTTTTCCGTTTACAGATCCGTGGTTTACAAATCCCCAAATGTAATTGGTAAAAGAACCGAATTCTTCCTGAACTTTTATAAAAGCTAACGCATTTGTTACGGTTGCCCTCACTTTTAATTGATTGCGAATAATCCCTTCGTCCTGTAATAACGACTGAATCTTCGCTTCATTGTACCGAGCAATCTTTTTATAGTCAAAATTATCAAATGCCTTCCGGAAATTCTCTCTTTTTCTGAGGATGGTAATCCAACTCAAACCTGCCTGAAAGGTTTCCAGGATCAGGAATTCAAACTGTTTGTCGTCATCCTTTACGGGAACGCCCCACTCTTCATCGTGGTATTTTATATAAAGCTCATCTTTTCCGGCCCAGCCGCAACGTGTTTTTTCCATTTCTGTTTAAAGCCGGAAAGTTAGTTTATTTCCACAAAAAAACCGCAAATTTTCATCTGCGGTTATCTGAATTTAGGAATTTTTAATTTTTTAATAGCTGTACATTTCCCTTCTTGAAAAATGGAAATCACTTTCGATGATAGCATTATCATCACTGTCAGAGCCATGAATTGCGTTTGCATCAATGGATTCCGCATATTTGTTACGGATGGTTCCTTCGGCAGCTTCTTTCGGGTTGGTCGCGCCGATCAGCTTACGGAAATCGTCAATCGCGTTGTCTTTTTCCAAAACGGCCGCTACAATCGGGCCCGAAATCATGAAGTTTACCAAATCTGCGAAGAAAGGGCGTTCTTTGTGAACCTCATAGAACATTTCCGCATCTCTTCTTGATAATTGCGTTAATTTCAGCGCTTTGATTTTAAACCCTGCGTTGGTAATATCCGCCAAAATATTTCCGATGTGTCCGTTTTTCACGGCATCGGGTTTAATCATTGTAAGTGTAATCTTTCCTGACATTTTTAATTTTTTGAGCGGCAAAAATAGTGAGTTTCGCAGAAAGTAAAAAGTATAATGCAAAAGTATAACACTAAAATGCAGAAAATTAACGCTCAACGCAAAACACTTAACCCTTTAATTCATTCCCTGTAAATCAAAGGCGCAAAGCGTGAACGGTTGAATTCGGCTTCTTTCTCATATTTGGACACCGAAGTTCGTTTTTTGTCATCGACTTTTACTACTTCCACAAAAACCGGCTTTTTGCTTTTCCGGTCAAATAAATTATGAATGTAGATTTCAAAAAATCCGTCGTCCAGAAAACCGTCCGCCACCAGGGTTTTGTCTGAATTCCGTTCTTTGTTGATCAATGATTGGTAAGGTTCGGATTGTTCCACTTCTCCCAGCGACAAAAATTTCCCGAGGTAAGTTTCCGTTCCGTCCTTGATTTCATACGCTTTTATATCCTTGTCTTTAAACAGCCTTATTTCATACCGAAATCCGTCGTCCAATAAGGTAAACAATACGATTTCATCTACCGGATAAACCTGTGCCGTTTCCTGATTTTCGTCCGGTTCAATCTGGTATTTGACCGGCAACTGATAAACGATATTGACAGGCGTCCCTTTTTTGAGTTTCGCCGGGCGGATGGGCGGAAGTTCTTCGGAAATCCGGTTGAGCGCATTGACAGCCGCTTCAGCCAGCATGGGATTGCTGCCTTTCAGTTCGTTTACGTCTATAATAATTCCTTCTTTCGAAATCACAAACCGGATTTTGGCCATGGCAACGGAAAGCCCGTTTTGTGTCATCACTGCGTCAAATCCATTGAGCTTTTCCACAAGAAGCTGCGACAGTTGTTGAGATAAACAGGCATTCATTTCTTTTTTGTCGGAAGCGTTTATTTTTTCGCAACCGGGAAAAACAGCCATTTCGGTTACTTCTTTACTAGTAAATAACTGTACTTCCTGAGCCAATAAAAGTGTCCCGAAAGAAAAAATAAAACAGATTGTAAAAAGTTGTTTCATAGGGAATTATTTGCAAAGATAGTATTCTTTTACAGCCATTTACAATTTCCCTGATGAAATAAGCCGCGAATTCTGTTAAACTTTTTCATCGCAAAACAACTTTCAGGTATTCGGAAATATACTGGATATCCGCTTTGTTGAACGTGTCTAAATAGACTTCCTGATCGCCAATCATTTTATAGACATCAACCCGATGAGAATTTTTCGAATTGTAATAAATCCTGTAAAAAATATCTCCCACTTTCTTCTCTGCCAACATTAGTTTTTCACTCTGATTTTTTAACAAAGACGCATAAGGTTCTGTGGTATAGGCCTCCTCCAGCATTTTAAAATCTTGTATGAATGAGTTTTGTCCATTGGTTACATCATAGATTTTAAAGACAAACTTTTTATCGTGCCTGAGTTCATATTTATGGTTTTCGTCAAAAATGGTTGCCACCACATATTCATTCCAGGGAATTTTGTTTAACTGTGATTCGCCCTGAACAAAATACCTGACGGGAATTTGAAAAAGCAAATTTACAGGTGTGCCATCTTCAATGGCGGCAGGTTGAATTTTGTCAATCTTTTTTGCAATTTTTTCCATTGCTTCGGAAGCCGCTTTCTTTAATGACGGGCTTCCTTCCGGCAGGGCTTCTATTTCAATAATTTTTCCTTCTTTATTAACCACAAATGCAATTTTTGCATTGGCCAGCACTTCTCCCTTTTTATCCATCTCTTTGGCAAAATTGCTCAGCCTGTCCGATAAGAGTGCAGAAAGTTTTTGGGAAAAGCATTGCATCAGCATTTCCTTGTCATTTATGTCTGTTTCTTCACAACCCGGAAAAACCGCCATGTATTTTACTGTTTTTACCGTGAATTTTTCGTTGAGTTCGGCCGGAAGTTTGTCAAGTTTTTCGTTTTGAGCCAATGAAATTCCTACTCCAAACACAAAACAACCAAGACCTATAAGTAATTTTTTCATTTAATTTTTTTAATCTTTCGAATTAATATTGCGTTCATATTTTATTGGCAACTGAAAAACCATATCCACATTTTTACCTCCTACCTGAGCAGGCTCGAATTCTAAAAAGTCTTTCATTTCAGTAAAAACCAGAAGAATAAATTCAGAAAGCAGCTCATTTCCTCCTCTTACTGTTTTAATTTCATTTATTTTTCCTTCCTTATCCAATACAAACTGAAGTTTTGCAACGGCGGTTTCAATTTTAAGACTATCTGCAATTCCATCAAACTCCTGAAATCTAACTGAAATCCTATTTTTTAATTCATCCGCCAAACATCTTTGCAATTCTGATTTGTTGTTTTCATCGACCGATTGACACTCTTTCAAAATCACCATTTTTTCGACTGAACGGGCTGTAAAATTGAGATCGGGTTTAGGCGATGAATCATTTTTTGTATCTTCTAAACTAATGTCTATTGTTTGTTTATTTTCCTGAGAAAAAACATTTAAAAAATTTAACAATAACAATAGACAAAATAATCTTTTCATTTTTAATTCTTAATTTTTAATTGACTATTCCAAATCCTTATTAAAAAACGCGCCCCTGTTCTCTTTCCGCTCCATGCTTTGGATGATGATCAACCATGCAACCGAAACGAGATTTCGTAGTTCGGAAAGCTGCGGCGATAATAAATTCATCTTGTAAATTTCCTTTACCGAACGGTAAATTTCCTCTTCCTGCCATTTGGCCAGTTCCAGACGCTCATTTGAACGCACAATTGAAACCAGGTCGCTCATCATGATCTGCAATTGTTTCTTCATATAATTCAGCAGAACCATTTCTTTTGTTACGCCCAGACCTTCATCGTCCCATTCCGGTACCAAATCGATTTTATCAAAATGAAAATTATTTTTCTGGACTAATTCCACCGTTTTTAAAGCCGCCCTGTGCCCGAAAACCATCGCTTCCAAAAGGGAATTTGAGGCCAGGCGGTTTGCGCCGTGAAGCCCGGTATTGGTACATTCGCCCACGGCAAACATATTTTTAATAGTGGATTGCCCGTCCATGTCCACATCAATTCCGCCGCACAGATAATGCGCCGCCGGCACCACCGGGATCATATCTTTGAACATGTCCAACCCTTCTTCCTGACAGCGTTCATAAATGTTCGGAAAATGTTCCAGGAATTTTTCTTTGTCCAGATGACGGCAATCCAGGCAGACATAATCATCGCCGCGCAGTTTCATTTCATTGTCAATCGCGCGCGCCACAATATCGCGCGAAGCGAGCTCTTCCCGTTCGTCGTATTTGTGCATAAACGGTTGTCCGTCTTTGGTTCTCAGTTTCGCCCCGAATCCGCGCACGGCTTCCGAAATCAGGAACAACTGCCCGGAAAGATTACTGTACAAGGCCGTCGGATGAAACTGAATGAATTCCATGTGTGAAATTTTCGCTTTCGCCCGGTGCGCTAGTCCGATTCCGTCGCCGGTCGCAATGACCGGATTCGTTGTATTTTTATACACATGCCCACAGCCGCCGGTCGCCATCAGTGTGATTTTGGAAGTAATCCGTTTGATTTTTTCCGATTTCATGTCCAGCACATAAGCGCCGTAACAATTCAGGTTATCGCGGTCAAATTCTTCTCCCGGAATGTGGTGTTCGGTAATCAGATCAATCACATAATGATGTGTCAGCAATTCAATATTGAGTGTTTTTTCGACCACCGCCAGCAAAGCCCGCTCGATTTCATATCCGGTAATGTCTTTATGATGAACAACCCGGTTTTCGGTATGGCCGCCTTCACGACCCAGATCATAAGTCCCGAAATCGCTTTTGTCAAACTGCGCGCCCCAGGAAACGATTTCCCGGAACCGCTGCGGCCCTTCCTTGACGACAATTTCCACCGCTTCCCTTTTGCAAAGCCCATCTCCGGCACGCAAAGTGTCTTCTATGTGTTTTTCAAAACTGTCGTTTTCAAAGTCGGTAACAACGGCTACGCCACCCTGGGCATATTTGGTGTTGGATTCCTCACCATCTGATTTGGTAACGATTGTGATCCTGGTTTCGGGTAATTTCTGGGCAATTTTTATCGCGTAAGAAAGTCCGGAAATCCCCGAACCGATTACTAAAACATCTGTGGTCAGCATTTATTCTGAATTATTTTGCAATATAGGTTAATTTGAAGATTTGGGAATTTGAAGATTTGAAAATTAACAAAAAACTCTATCAAAATTTCTTCTGACAGAGTTTTCAATTTTTTTATTCAGATTGAGATTATCCTTCTTTAATCGCGTTTTTAATCGCGTCTTCCAGTTCTTCAGAAAGTTCAGGATTGTCTTTCAATAAATCTTTCACCGCATCGCGTCCCTGGCCTAATTTGTTGTCATTGTAGCTATACCAGGAGCCGCTTTTTTGCACAATTCCTTTTTCCACACCAACATCCAGAATCTCACCGACTTTGGAAATTCCTTCACCAAACATAATGTCGAATTCCGCCTGACGGAACGGTGGCGCCACTTTATTTTTCACGACTTTTACGCGAACGTGGTTTCCACTTGCTTCATCGCCTGTTTTGATTTGCGAAACACGACGGATGTCCAAACGAACCGAAGCATAGAACTTCAAAGCGTTTCCTCCCGTAGTGGTTTCGGGATTCCCGAACATTATTCCGATTTTTTCACGTAACTGGTTGATAAATATACAGGTACATTTCGTTTTGGAAATGGTCGCAGTCAATTTTCTAAGTGCCTGCGACATCAAACGCGCCTGCAATCCCATTTTGCTCTCGCCCATTTCACCTTCGATTTCCGCTTTTGGTGTCAAAGCCGCAACGGAGTCGATTACGATAATGTCAATCGCGCCGGAACGGATCAAATTATCGGCGATTTCCAGTGCCTGTTCACCGTTGTCAGGTTGGGAAATAATCAAGTTTTCCACATCGACGCCTAATTTTTCCGCATAAAAACGGTCAAAAGCATGTTCCGCATCTACGAAAGCCGCAATTCCACCGGCTTTTTGCGCTTCCGCAATGGCATGAAGCGTTAAAGTCGTTTTACCGGAAGATTCCGGACCATAGATTTCAATGACACGTCCGCGCGGATATCCGCCGATTCCCAACGCTATATCCAGTCCCAAAGAACCTGATGGGATTACCCCAATGGAGTCGTCAACAGCGCTGTCGCCCATTCGCATTACGGTTCCTTTTCCATAAGTCTTGTCCATTCTGTCCAGAACCAGCTGCAACGCTTTCTTTTTATTGTCTAAGTCGCTCATCTTTATTTAAAATTTAATGTTATTCTTCTAAGTTGGTTTTCAAAATTAGTCCTTAAAACTGACAAAATACGTCGCGGAAGATATTTTTATTCACAAAATTCCATTTCGACTTCGTTCAATGACCAAAGAATCATAATTTCAAAATCTGCTTCGCGTGTTCTTTGGTTTTTACTTTTTCAATCACATTTTCAAGGATGCCTTTTTCATTGATGATGAAAGTCGTACGTAAAATCCCGTCAAATTCCCTTCCCATAAATTTCTTTCTTCCCCAAACGCCGAATGCTTCGATGATTTTTTTGTCAGTATCGGCAATCAACGGAAAGTTCAGGTCATATTTTGTTGCGAAGTTTTTTTGCCGTTTGACAGAATCAGCGCTTATCCCAATGATTTCATATCCTCTGGCTTTTAAGGCTTCCTCGTTGTCGCGCAAATCGCAGGCCTCGGTGGTACAACCAGGCGTACTGGCTTTCGGATAAAAGAAAACCACATATTTTTTTCCTTTGTAATCGCTTGATTTTATTGTATTTCCGTTTTGATCGATTCCTTCAAAGTCAGGAGCCTTGTTTCCTTTTTGCAACATTTCTTTGGCTTTAAGCCCTAAGCAATAAGCTTTAGGCACTGGTACAAATTTACTCTTTTTTAAAAGGATTTGAATATAATTTACAACTTAAAAATTTACTTATTTTTACACGATCAATTCAGCATACAGCTTATAGCCTACTGCTTACTGCCAAATTATGAGTTACTTTAAATTTTGCCCGAATTGTGCTTCGCAAAACATCGAATTTGAAAATCACCGAAGGTTTGAATGTTTTGACTGCGGAATGGTTTATTTTCAGAATATCGCGGCGGCCGTTGCCGTCATTATTGAAAAAGACGGAAAAATCCTTTTCACCGTTCGGAACCGTGAACCCAAGTTGGGAATGCTTGATTTGCCCGGCGGATTTACCGACCCCGATGAAACTTCGGAAGAAACCTGCGCACGTGAACTCAAGGAGGAATTGGGCATTGAAATTTCAGCTGAAGATTTTCAGTATTTCAAATCCCAACCCAATAATTACCTCTACAAAGGAATTCCCTACAAAACCGAAGATTTGGTTTTCATCGCAAAATTTCCTGAAAACGCCGAATTATCTCTGGAAGAATCTGAAATTGAATCAGTGAAATGGATGAAGAAATCGGAAATTAATCTGGATGAAATAGGGTTTGATTCTTTACGGAAAGTGGTGAAAGAATACCTTTGGCGGGAAGATGGATGATGGAAGCCGGAAGTCTTTTTTCCATTCTCTATGTTCTATATTCTTAAAAACAGGAATAATTTTTGAGCAAGCCCATGAAAAATCCTTATGAATAAGATATTTACACTTCGGTCATTAGCTATACTTTCATTCGTAATCTTTTTGCTTCCATTCATGAGGACTTGTTCTGATGAAGGTATAAAAGAATTAGTCAAAACACCAATGGAAATTTCTGAAGAAGATAGTGAAGATGCTCCTGTAATTTTTTCAAGTAATGAGGAATACCAACAAGCAATTGCAGAAGAAAAGAAAAATCACACATTTAACTTTTATAAACTATCACTTGAGCCTTTGAGAAACATCAGCTGGAAAATTACTTCTGATATAACCTCATGGGCACTTTTAGGGCTTTCAATCATTTTGATTCTCTCAACTCTCATTTTATTTTTCTCATTCAAAAATAAATTTAAAGCTGTTTATCGGCTTAGTTTTGCTAATCTGCTTATTCTGTTCATTTCAACCCTGATTTTCTGTTTGACCGAAATTATTGAGAACATCAATCAAATAAAAATCGGGTATTATTTATTTGTTTTAAATTCAGTCGCCATTGTCTTTTTTTCCAAAAAACTTCAAAGAGAAAAAAAAATAAAGCGAGCTTCGAACTTCTAATTTCTAACTTCAAAACAGGAATAATTTTTGAGCATTTCCAAACCATGAAAAATTTAGCTTTTGCATTGATCGGATTTTTGGTTATTTCATGCAGCACCCAAACTGTTTCGGTGGATTATGACCGTAATCAGGATTTTTCCCAACTAAAAGATTTCCATTATGAATTTGTGGAAAATACGATGAGCGAACTGGATATTAATCGCATCCGAAATGCCATCAATCAGGAATTAGAAACAAAAGGTATGTCTTTCAATGAAAGTTCGGCGGTAAAAATCAAGATTGTACCGGAAGAATATATTTCGGAAACGCGTGATTCCAATGTCGGGATCGGCGTGGGCGGCGGAAGCTACGGATTCGGGACTTCCGTGGGAATGAGTATTCCGATTAATTCCGAAAAACTGAACCAACAATATTTGGTTTCGATTTTCAATCCCGACAACCAATTGGTTTGGGACGGAAGGCTGGAAATCCAAATGCCAGCCAATGCCAGCCCGGAAACCATTGATGCAAACGTTCTGAAAGGCGTCCGGAAATTGTTTAAGAAATATCCGCCGGTTAAGTAGCGGGCGAGTGATCCAGTGGATGACTAATTGAGTAAAAAAATGCCATTCCGAAAGTTGGGGAATGGCATTTTATTGCGCTTTTTGATAATGTTTATGCCTTATTTTTCTTAGCTTCTTTTTCCGCTCTTTCAGCTTCCCGTTCGGCCTTTTCCGCATCTTTAGCGGCTTTTTCCGCTTCTCTTTCTATTTTTTCAATTTTTTGTTTCCATTCCGGTGAACTGTAATATTCTTCGATTTCTTTGGCGTTTTGCTCAATCTTATCCACTTGAGCCTTCCACTCCGGTGAATTATAATACTCTTCGATTTCTTTAGCATTTTGCTCAATCTTATCTATTTGGGCCTTCCACTCCGGTGAATTATAGTATTCTTCAATTTCCCTGGCATTCTTTTCAATTTTTTCAATCTGCGCTTTCCATTCGGGTGAATTGTAATACTTTTGAATTTCCGCAGATTTCCTTTCAATTTCCGCCAGTTTTGCTTCCCATTCAGGCGAATCAAAATACTCAGCATTCACATTCCCCAAATCTTTCAAATCCAATTCGGACAGCACATCGCCGGCAATTTTAATTCCTAAATCCCCGGCATCAATCCCCAGTCTGGTAATTCCGTCAACATTCAAACCATCCAAATTCCATACAATATTATCAGGGTTATTGAAAGCAATAATGGCGGGTTTTGGGTTAGGAATCGGCTGAACTTTCATTTTCTGTTCGGACGACATTTGCGCATACACATTGCTCATCAGTTCTTTGTCCAGTTTTGACGTGTCGATCTTTTTGGATTTGTTGCCATTCTCGTCCTTCACGGTTACAGTCGCTTTGCGGACTTGCTTTTTGTACTCGCGGAACAGTTCCTTTGAAACGCCTTTTCCGGGTTCGATTTGTGCGGAAACTTTTTCGCTGAATACCAGCATAACTGCTACCAACAAAGGGATACTGAAAAATTTCAATGTCATGGTTTTAATTTTTGAAGTTTTTTTGGTCATCATAATCAATCTTTTTTTGGTTACTAAATAATTAAAGGAACTCGACAGGGAAGTCTGGGATTTGATTGGAATCTTTTCCAGCAAAAGATGCTGATAAGCCGTCGTGTCGAAATGACGGTTCAGGACTTCCTGGTCTGCCAGAAATTCATGATTCGTCCGGATGGATTTCCGGTAGATATACAGAAAGGGATTGAACCATAAGAAAATCATCAAGAATTCCACAAAAACCACATCCCAGGTATGTTTTTGCCGGATGTGGGCAAATTCGTGATAGAAGATTTCAGACCGGATTTTTTCATTTTCCACATCCTGTTTCGAAGCAAATAAATAATGGAAAAAGCTAAAGGGCGAAACGTTCCGGTTGATCTTGACCAGCGTAAATCCTTCTTTGTGAATTCGTTCATTTTTGACAGCCAACCGATTGATTCCCCACAAATTAACAAAGAAACGGATTAACAGAATTATACTAATCAAAAGCCCGATGATTCCCAAAATTTCTATCCAATTTAAAGTTGGGAAAACATTTGTTTCCTTCATTACAGTTTCCGCTGGCGCTATTCTTTCCGAAACCGGAATTTGTACTGCCGGCGATTCCATCATTTTTGTTTCAACCGGAGTTTGCTGAATCATTGGAATAAATTCATTGAATTCCGGCGTTGAAAATTCCCGGATTCCCAATTCCATAAAAGGAATGCTGAATGAAAGAACCAATGTTGCCAACAGGTAAAAACGGTTGAAAGCAAACATTTTTTCTCTCTGCAAAATCAGTAAATAAAATCCGATGAACACACCCGAACAGCAGATTATTTTTAAAATCAGCTCCATTATTTTTTACGTTTTTCGATTTCACTATCGACAATTTTTTTCAAATCTTCCAACTCCTTCTCCGACAAATTTGCCGAGGAAGTAAAAAAGGACGCAAACTGAAATGCTGAATTGTTGAAGAAATTCTGAATCATTCCCTTCATCTGTTTGGAAAAATAATCCTCCTTTCCGATCAGCGCAAAATACCGCCTGGAATTCCCGAAAACCTCATAATCCACAAAACCTTTTTCCTGCATACGTTTCAACAAAGTGGCCACTGTCGTCGTCGCAGGTTTGGGTTCGGGATAACTGTCCATGATGTCTTTCATAAACGGCTTCCCTTCACTCCAGATAATTTCCATCAATTCCTCTTCCTTTTTGGACAAGCTCATTTCTATGTTTTTAGAATTTCTTCTACAAATGTAGAATAAAATTTGAATTGAACAAATATTTTTTCAATAGACGAATAGATTTCTGAATTGTTACAAGATTCAGCCTTGGCAGGGTTTGTCCTTCGACATGCTCAGGATGACCTCTTTGGCAAGGCTTCGACAGGTCCAATGTTAAGAATTGCATTTCCAATGTTAAGTTTTTAATCAGTTATTGTTTCAATGTAAATTTAATGTTAATTTTACATCAATTAAATGTAATTAATTATTAATATTAAATATAACAGTATGAAAACAAACATATTAGCCTTTATCGTGCTGATAATTTCCGGTACAGCGTTCGGGCAAAATAAAATGGAAAAATGTTCAAAAATGACTCAATCTGAACAAAAGACCTGCAAAGACAATGTGATTACCCACATCATTGCCGATTACGTGGAATATCCGGAAAATGCGAAGGAAAACTTTAACGAAGGAACGGTTTACGTTCGTTTCACAACAGACGAAAATCAAAATTTAAAATCGGTTCGTGTTTTAGGCGAGCCCGATGAAGAACTGGCTGCCGCAGCGCAAAAAGCCATTGAGAAATTTGCCGGTTCTGAAGGAAAAATGATGCTGACACAAAATGAAGTTTACAGGATTCCTGTGAAATTTGAGTTGGAGTAAACTTCGACTACGCTCAGTTACCTAAAAACAATTTTTATAATTACATGAACCTCAAAGTGAATTTTCTTTGAGGTTTTTTATTCTAAGAAACTTCTACCGATTTATCTTTCGGGAGTAAAAACGCTTAATTTTTCTATTGCTTTCTGCACTGATTTCACATCTTCAAACCGCAACATCAGCATATTTTCATCGCGATCGCTGAGCGGAGCAAAACGGTTGCTGAGCGTAGTCGAAGCACGCTTTTCCTTGAAAGTTGCCAGTCTCGGGTTTTTATGCAGTGTGGAAATGATATTTTGAAACTTGGAAGACTGAAAATAATCCGATTGCGGTTTGCTGATGAAATACGCCAGCATCACACTTTTTTTCAGGATAATTCTTTCAAAACCCAATTCTTTTGCCATCCATTTCAGGCGCATACTTTCCAGCAGATTGGAAACTTCTTTCGGATATTCGCCAAACCGGTCGATTAAGTTCGTTTCAAAAATGCTTAACTGCGTTTCGTTTTCAATTCCGGCCAATTCATTATAAAGCGCCAGTCGTTCTTCCACATTATTCACATAATCATCCGGAATCAGAATCTGCAGATCAGTATCGATTTGAATATCTGAAACATACACTTTTTCATCTGGATTTTGATCTTCAAACAAATCTTTGAAATCGGTTTCTTTCAGTTCTTCAATAGCTTCATTCAGGATTTTCTGGTAAGTATCAAACCCGATTTCCGAAATAAACCCGGACTGCTCCGCACCCAAAAGGTTTCCCGCTCCACGGATTTCCAGGTCTTTCATAGCAATATTAAATCCTGAGCCCAAATCGGAAAATTGCTCGATCGCCTGTAAACGTTTTCTCGCTTCATTGGTCAAAGCCGAAAGCGGCGGCGCAATCAGGTAACAAAATGCCTTTCGGTTGCTCCTTCCCACGCGCCCACGCATCTGGTGCAAATCCGCCAGCCCGAAATTCTGCGCGTCGCCAATGAGAATCGTATTCGCATTTGGGACATCCAAGCCGTTTTCCACAATCGTAGTGGAAACCAACACGTCAAATCTTCCTTCCATGAAATCCAGGATTACCTTTTCCAGATCGTCGCCTTTCATCTGTCCGTGGCCGGTTGCAATTTTGGCATCGGGAACCAAACGCTGGATCATTCCGGCGATTTCCCTCAACGTTTCAATCCGGTTATGGATAAAGAAAACTTGTCCGCCACGCTGTAATTCATAAAAAACCGCATCACGGATTTGTTCCTCATTAAAGCCAATTAATTGCGTTTCAATCGGTTGACGGTTCGGTGGCGGCGTTTTGATAATCGACAAATCCCTTGCGGCCATCAGCGAAAACTGCAAAGTCCTCGGAATCGGTGTTGCCGTTAAAGTCAGTGTATCTACATTGGAACGAAGCGTTTTCAGCTTGTCCTTTACACCTACTCCGAATTTATGTTCTTCATCGACAATTAGCAATCCCAAATCCTTGTATTTCACATCTTTATTGACCAACTGATGTGTCCCGATGATAATATCAATTTTGCCTTCGGCTAATTTTTCTAGGATTTCCTTTTTCTGCTTTGCAGATTTAAAACGGTTCAGGTAAGCAACCGTCACCGGCATTTCTTTCAAACGTTCGGAAAAAGTTTTGAAATGCTGAAAAGCCAGGATGGTCGTCGGAACCAAAATCGCGGTTTGTTTCCCGTCGGTAGCGGCCTTGAACGCAGCCCGAATTGCCACTTCGGTTTTCCCGAAACCGACATCGCCACAGACGAGTCTGTCCATAGAACGCTCACTTTCCATATCGGCTTTTACGTCGTTTGTCGCTTTCAGCTGATCTGGTGTGTCTTCGTAGATAAAAGACGCTTCCAGCTCATTTTGCAAATAACTGTCGGAAGCAAACTGAAATCCCTTCTGGGTACGGCGTTTCGCATATAATTTAATCAAATCATAAGCAATTTCCTTAACTTTCGATTTGGTTTTATTCTTTAAATTTTTCCATGCAGGCGAACCCAATTTATTGACTTTCGGCTCGGCGCCATCCTTTCCGGTAAACTTGGCGATTTTGTGCAACGAATGGATGCTCACATACAAAATATCGTTGTCACGGTAAAAGAGCTTTATTGCTTCCTGCTTGCTTCCCTGCACATCAATTTTCACCAGTCCGGCGAATTTGCCCACGCCGTGGTCAATGTGCGTTACATAATCCCCAATTTGAAGCGAGGTCAGCTCTTTCAGCGTAATCGCTTCTTTCTTGGCAAATGAATTTCGTAAATTGAATTTATGGTAACGTTCAAAAATCTGATGGTCGGTAAAACAGGTGATTTTTAAATCTTCATCTATAAACCCCTGATGAACCGAGCCGATGACCGGCACAAATTTCACTTCTTTCGCAATGTCCTCAAAAATATCATGAAAACGCTGCACCTGCTTTTCACCCGAACAAAATAGATAGTTGGTAAATCCTTCTTCGGTTTTCGAATTGAATTCTTCGGCCAATAAATCGAATTGTTTGTTGAATGAAGGCTGTGGTTTCTGGTTGATTTTAATTTCAACCGAATCATTAAAATAAGGCGTTAATGAAAATTCGATTACCGGAAATTTCTTCAATCCTGATTTGAATTCGATTTCATCCAGAAATAATTCTCTGGGCGAAGCGTGTTTGAGCTCACCTGAAAGACGTTGAAATGCTTCTGCCGCCAGATTGAAATTCCGGTAAATCACCGACTGAACAAGATTCAGGTTTTTGGCAATCACAATGGTTTTGTCGGAAATGTATTCAAAAAAACTTTCGCGCGAATCGGAAGTAAATTTGTTTTCCAGGTTGGGAACAATGGTAAAACTTTTTACTTTCTCAACCGATAACTGGGTTTCAATATCAAAGGTACGGATGGTTTCCACCTCATCGCCAAACAGAGAAATCCGGTAAGGTTTTTCTTCTGAAAAAGAAAACACATCGACAATCCCGCCGCGGATGGAAAATTCCCCCGGCTCCGACACAAAATCTACCCGATGGAATTCGTAGGAAAACAAAACTTCGTTCAGGAAATCAATATCCAGCGAATCGCCTGCTGAAACTTTCAACGTGTTTTTGCTCAAAACCTTTCGGGTAACTACTTTTTCAAATAATCCTTCTGAATAGGTAACCACGATTCTCGGTTTCCTGGCTCCGTTCAGTGAATTCAAAACTTCAGTTCGTAAAACCACATTGGCATTGTTGGTTTCCTCAATTTCATACGGTCGCCGGTAAGAATCGGGCAAAAATAAAACCTCGTCTTTTGAGAAAAGCGATTCGAGTTCGTTCAGGATGTATGCCGCTTCTTCTTTGTCATCCAAAATCAGCAAAACAGGATTCCCTGATTGCCGCATGATCTGCGCTGTGAAAAAGGAAAGCGACGAGCCAACTTGTCCGTTTACGTGAATTTTAGCTGACTGATTTTGTTGAATTTGGGCAATAGACTTCTGTACGAAACCGGAAGATTCGTATTTTTTCAGAACATCATGAATGGTTTTTGTTTCCAAAACTTGGGCAAAGGTAATTGTTTAATTTGGAAATTTGAAGATTTGAAAATTATTGCCCTACTGCTTTTCAAACTCAAAAGACCCACCGATGGAATGCGGCTGGTTTTCGTCATCGTCATAGGGAAAAGTCGGAAGTTTTACTTCTTTGATAAGAATGGTCGAATCCCCGGAAATTTTCTCAAGTTTTAAATTAACATAAGCCTGCGTAGTTTTAAGCGGCATTTCGCGTGAAATCCGGAGCATCTTCACATCAATCTTCTGTGCGCCGCTATCGGTAAGGCTTTCATTGATGTTCAGGTTTTTGGTTACCGTCTGATAAGACTTTCCTTCCATGACCATGTTTTCATTGACCATTACCTGAAAATGACAACCTTTGGCTTCTAAAGACAATTCATATCTGTCTTCCAAACCCGGGTTTTTCACAAAAGAAACAATAAAAAAACTACTTACAACCAGCATTAAAAACCTTCGCATATCAAACAATTAAATAATCTCAACGGAGCGAAAATAGAAAATAGTTTGTGAAAATGGGTTTTATGAATTCTAAAAGGTTTGTTAAATCAAAGGAAATATCATTTTTTGAACCCGATTTTCCTGCGGTTTTTCTGTTCAGTTTCTTCTGAATCCTTTTGAAGCAGAAAATGAATGGCCTGAAAAACATCTGTCAAACTTTCGTCGTTCTTATCTAGGCGTTTTTCAATTTCGGCGATTCGTTGGGTAAGTTCGGCATAATTCAGAGCAAACTGCCTGATGGCCACAAATGCGCGCATAATGGCGATATTAACCTGAACAGCTTTTGGAGTTTTCAGTACACCTGAGAGCATCGCCACTCCCTGTTCTGTGAAAGCAAAAGGCATATATCTTGTTCCGCCTCTTCGGTTTGAGGTCACAAAATGTGACCTCAAACTCTCAAATTCTTCTTTGGATAATTGAAACATGAAGTCTTCCGGAAAACGTTCCCAATTTCTTCTGACAGTCTGTTTTAAAACTTTGGTTTCCGTCTCGTAAAGTTCAGCTAAATCAAAATCCATCATGACTTTCTGTCCGCGGATTGAATAAATTTTAGATTCAATGAGTTGAGGTTGCATAAAAATTAAGTTGGTCAGTTCAAATTTAACAAAAAAATTTAATTTTTATATATTCATTCAGCTGATTTGCCGGATCATGAAAATTATGAAATATGGTGGGAAGCAGAGATGAGTTAAAACAAAAAACCCACTGAAAATCAGCAGGTTTCTTTATCATTAAGTGGAGCTGGCGGTTCTCCTTGGATGAACTTGAATGAAGCGAAATGAATCCGAATGAGATATTAAAAGCTTATTAATCATCGAATTAACCTCTCATTTTAAAAATAGAATATTAAGAACCAAACACTTAGAAATGGTACGGTTTTCACCAATGTGGGGAACAGGTGGGGATTAAAAAAGTGCTTAAAAGTTTGGAAATGTCATAAAATTGTCGTATATTTGCAGAGCAAAATCTCTTAAGACGGAGGTTTTGCATTTTTATTTATTGAAATTCTGAATCTATAGAGCTTCATTCTGATTTTATTCAGGTGAGCACCAACCTGCGAGACCCAACTCGTAAGGTGGTTCAATGATTCGGCAATCTTGCAAGGTCGTAAGGCTAAACAAAGGTGCAGAATTCTTTCTGTATAAACATTCGTGTATAGTTTAGATTATACTCCTTGCTTTTCAATGAACAATTTGAAAAAGGATGTTAAATCTTAATCTATAGTTATGAAAGTAAAATTCATTTTGAAAAATCCTAAAGAGGGTAAAAACACCATTCACATGAGAGTGAGAGTTGGGCGGGCTATTGACTTATCAATTGCAACTAAGGAAAGTGCGTGTCTTGAAGACTGGGATGAGAGAAACCAGTGTTTATATGAAGAGTACACAGAGTCCAAAAAGGGTAAAGAAATCATAAAAAGAGATGCTGAAACAAAACAAAAAATTGTCGAAAACAAGGAAGTGAATTACAGACTATTTGAGTTGAAAAAGATAGTTGAGACAGCTTATAAGTCAACCTCTGGAAGAATTGACAAAGAATGGTTAGCAAATTTGATTTACCCAGAGCCAGATGAATCGAATGAGATAAAAGTCTCCTTTACTGACTATTGTAGTAAATTTATCGAAGCAAGAGGCAAGAGCATCAGCAAAGCCTATATTTCAAAGGTAAACAGTATTAAAGCAATTGTTGAAAGGTACATCCAATATCGCAGGTTAAAGCAGTTGAACTTAACCGACATAGACAACGACTTCAAAAATGACTTTGAGAAGTACTGTTTAGAAACAGAAAAGTATTCTGTTAACTATTTTGAACGGAATTTCAAATTCATCAAGACTATCTTGTTCCATGCACAACAAAATGGACATCAGATATTTCATGGGTTGAATAGGATAAAATGCCGAACAGTAAAGTCAATGTTTGTGATTTTAACTCCTGAGGAACTGGAATTGATTGAAAATGAAACATTCTCAGATGAACATCTTGAGGCTGCAAGAGATTGGTTACTGATTTCATGTCACAGCGGTCAACGTGTTTCAGATTTCATGAGATTTGATACAAACATGATAACAGAAAGGGTTGTTAAAGGAGAGTTGAAGCATTTTATTGAATTTGTTCAAGTAAAAACTAAAAAGCAGATGGTTCTCCCACTTCATAACAAAATAGTAGAAATTCTGAAAAAAAGGAATTGGTCATTTCCCAGAAAAATGTCAGAAGCAAGGTATAATGAGCATATTAAAAAGGTCTGTGAACAGGCAGGAATTAATGATATGGTAGAAGGAAGTCTATCAATTAAAGAAAAATCTGAATTCATCAAGCATAGAAAGAAGAATAATCGAAGAAAGGTGTATGGGATTTATCCAAAACACCAGTTAGTGAGTTCCCACATTGGTAGGAGAAGTTTTGCTTCCAACAATTTTGGAACAATACCAACTACACTTTTGATGGTGGCAACAGGGCATTCAAGCCCAAATATGTTGATGAAGTACATTGGAAAGATTGATGAAATACAATCCATGATGTTAGCCGAATATTTTTAAACAAATAATAATTTAAGAAGAAGAAAATGAGTGAAATTATTTTAACAAGCCAAGATAATCTCAGAGAGATTATGGCACAGGTAGTAGAGGAAAAACTAATAGTACTAAAACAATGGTTTGAGTCTTTAAGTCTTCAAAACGAAAGACCCTTAAACAGACAAGAAGCGAAGGACTATCTTGGAGTGTCTCCAAGCACCCTTAACAGGTATGTGAATAAAGGTCTTATCCCAAGATACGGTCTTGATGGTAAAGTTTATTACAGACGCAATGAACTTGATGAAGCAATGGTGCTAACGAACAATTTTAAAAATCTAAAATTAGTCTCATGAGAACAAGTAAAACTCTTTTAATTCATGGGCTTCTACTTAGTTGGAAGCCCTCTTTATTTAAAAACAATTAGTAAGTTATGATTAGTTATTTTAAAAACGTCCAATCTCCTTCTATTTTGAGGGAGATGGACATTTATGAAGCAATGGATATGATTAAAAACCCTGATAGTGATATAAAAGAAAAAATCAATCAGGCACGGGAAATATGTTCGTCACATAATAAAGATGAGTACAATAGACTTAAAACATCTTTACCGTGTTTTAATTTCAACTTTCAATTTGATGGCTACAAAAAAACTGAAAACATTATTGCTCCAACAGGGTTCATTTATCTGGATGTTGATGGAGACATTAGTCTTGACATAAACAACCCTTTCATTTTTGCAAGCTGGAAATCGGTTTCAGGTAAAGGAAGAAGTTTCCTGGTGTTAGTAAATGGTTTAACAGTCGATAATTTTAAATTAAACTACAAACTGATAGCTGATGAATTAGGAATCAACGCTGACCTGAATGCAGCTAAACCGACTCAGTACTGCTTTCATAGTTATGATGATGAGTTATACTGTAATGACAATTCAATAATGTGGGATTGTAAAGGAGATACTAAAAACTACCCAAAACAATCATATCCTATCTATAATAAGGATAGTAACGAAATGGGTAGAAAAAGGAGCATCAGATTTAACAGTATTTCAGATTGTGACTTTAATGGTGAACCTTACATATTCTTTGAAGACGAAAAAGAACTCATTTCAGCAGTACATGTACCCCCAATCATTGAGGAAGGAGGAAGAAACACTATATTATATTCAATTGCATACCAAATCAAAGCATTGAATCCTGAAATTGACTATAGTGATTTGAGTCGCATCGTTCATTATGTAAATGAAAAGAGATGTTTTCCCAATCTGAAAATAAATGAAGTAGAAATCATCATCAATAAAGTTGACAAGTTGGAAAATCCAGAACCAATGCTAAACGAGGAAAGACGAATCATATTCAACCCAGAATTCAATTTGACTTGGAAAGAAAAAGCTAAAATAATGAATCCACTTTTGGGACAGAAAAGAAGTAAGAAAACCGTTCAGCATATCAAAGATTGTTTAGATAACTGGGATATTTTAAACTACGGTAAGGTTACACAAAAGTCTTTAGCAGAAATTTCAGGATGGAATATAAAAACGATTCAGAAGTATTATCGACTGTTTGACCCTGAGATTCTGGAGATTAACAAAAATTTAAATCCAAAAAGGAAAGTTAAAAGAAAGGTCTAAGAGTCTTTTAGTTCTTATCAATGTTCTTGCAGTATGAGCAATTCACAAACTTTTTTACCTCCAGTGGTACTTTGTATCATCTGAATAGAGAAAGCGACTGAATTCCTCAAGCTGCATAGGTACTGTATATGAAAATTCTCAATGCCGAGGAGCGTAGTAAATGATACACACTCCCAACAATGCTATCAATGCTCCAGTAATGTCATACTTGTCTGGAGTGTAATTATCGAACTTCATAGACCACAAGATGGACATAACGATAAAGATACCACCATAGGTGGCATATACTCTTGCAAAGTTAGACTCTTGCCAAGTGGCTACTACTCCATAGAAAGCGAGTATTATTCCACCTAATGCTCCATACCACCACGGCTTTTCCTCTTTCAACCAAAGCCACACCAGATAGCCTCCGCCTATCTCACACAGACCAGCAAGGATAAAAATTGGTATTGACTTAAATATTGTCATTAAAACTCCAGTTCTGATGTTATGAATTCCTTTACTCCTTTTTCACCCGTCAATTCTAACCAAGCTTCGGTTTTGTCTCCACTGACAGATATTGCAAAAGTAAAGAAATCACAGCACTCTCTTTCCGTCTTAATAAATTCAACCAGTTCATCCAGCACCTCGTCATTTCCAGCAAATTTAAAGGCATAGCCATTGGGAAGTTCCTTTTTATCAACTACCTGCTGTTTAAGGCTTGCAATAACCGTTGCCTTTCTCTCCCTTAGCTCAGGAGATGTTAATTTACAAGATAATTCTTTTGACTTGCTCTCTGTCTTACAATTGTCATTGCATGCTTTATCGCTCATATTCATTTTGGAATTTTGATTACAACTTATCAGTGAAGATAAAATTATGAAGACTGTTATTGCTTTAAATGTTCCTATCATTATTCAGATAATTTGTTCTTACTTTTACAAATATAAACCGTGGAGTATAGTCAACGGTCAAGTGAAAAATTGAAAAAAATTTCAAGTGTATGTTAATTGGTGAATTATCAAAAGTCTCCGGACTGTCAAGGGACACTATCAGGTTCTATGAGAAGAAAGGTTTGATTGAGGTTGGTAAGAAGGAAAGACGGTTTAATAATTACAAGGAATATTCGGAAGAGACCTTGAGCAAGTTATTATCTATAAAACGCCTAAAGAGTTTTGGCTTTACATTGAATGAAACAGCAGAATTACTGGATATGCTGGAAGTGAATGAAGCCACCTGTAAAAATGTTTCATATAAAATTGATGAGAAGATTACTTTGATTGACCAGAAAATTGAAGAGCTCAAGACAGTAAGAAGACAGCTTGTAAATGGCAAGAGTAATTGTCAGGACAAAACAGGAGCTTTAAAAACTCCAAACAGCACCTGCCCAGTATTTGAAGCTTGATGAAATTTACTTGCTTCCGTAGAAAAAAGAATTAACATCCCTATATTTGTCTTAACAAAAACAGAAAAAATATTGAAGTAAAAACAGATTGATTAAAATATAAGTTAGCATTAGTTATTATTTCTTGTTCAGAAAACTGGCAAAATTTCGACAACCCAAGATTAATAAACTTAATGCTCGTGTTATGGCACGGGCTTAGTTTATTTGGGTTGTAGGTATGCCAGTACCTCTGAACAGTAAGCTACAGTTCCGTGCTTTCTTTTTTATGGAATTGCTTCTCAGTTACGGTTATCCGTAACATAATACCGATTGCTAAGCATATTTTGGTCGTTTAAACGGAATTTAATTTTAAAACCAAATATTATGAGAAACACAAACCTTTTCTTTGTACTGTTAGCAACGTTCATCATTTTAACAGGCTGCTCAAGCGATGATGATAGTTCCAATTCGTTTAATGAATCAAAACTAATCGGCATCTGGCACTCTGTTCCGAATGCAATTGATGATTTAACAATTGAATTCACATCGAACCATAGAGCATACTTTACTTACCATGAATTCAATGACCTCACTGATGGAGGAGATTGGCAGCTAACCGACAACAGATTGAAAATTTATTGGGACGATGCTGATGAAGGAAATGAAATCTACAATTTAGAAATCTTAGAGCTTACGGATTCAACTCTCAAATGGAGGGTCAATATTGATGGGGATGACTATGTAGAAACTTATACAAGATAAAACTATCAAAATGAAAACATTACACTTAATGCTGCTTAGTTTAATCATCCTATGCAGTTGCACTAACCCAAAGAAAGTACTTGTGAAGGATAAGAACTCAAGGAAGTATGCAAATGAGATTAAATCCAGTCTGGACTCAGGAACTGCAAGAAAATTTGAAGAAAATTACAAACAGGTATTGATGTGGGGTGAACTTGGTGAAAAGGGGCGTGCTGCAATTGCAAAAAATTATGGAGAAAGATATGAGTATTTAACTCTGGGAGATTTAGTCACCCACTCTACTTCTAACAAATAATAAAATTATGAAAAGAACATTATCCTTTACAACAATCTTACTTTCACTATCACTTACAGCTCAAAGCTACCGTTATACACAGATTAACCAGTTAGCCATTCAACAGAACAATTATACAGTTGTTCAAAACAACTATGGATTCTATGACATCGCCAACGCAATCCAGATGTTCACCAACGCTTGGTCTGACAACAAAAAGAGAGAGATTGAAGTACAGAAATCCCAGTTTCGTATCGAGCAGGTGAAAGAAACTTACAGAGGAGCCGGGGGCTATCCTGAAACAATTTTAAACGGCTGGCATCTGGTAATGGTTACTGATAATTACAATTTTTGCAATGAAGCTAAGGCACTGGTCGAAGATGGTCGAATTACTAAACTGGTCATTGATAATTATATGCCAAACTCGTTAAATTTTACAACCATCAACCCAATCCGAAATGCTAAGTCTTTACTAAGCCTACAAGACATGAACAACAACCCGACCTCTACTGTCGAGGTATATTTTACCAATGACTTAGAGCAACCCACTATTGTTGAAGCTCCTTTGGAAGCTGGTTATGTTTGTTTTTATTCGGATATGGGAAGAGCCAAATCCATTAAAATCAAGTTCGGAGGCGTGAACTTGGGAGAGCTCGGAGGAAAGATAAAAGAGGAGCCTTCCTGCTTTGACGAAAATACTATCACTTTAGCCTTGAAGCCAAATTCTTATGAGTTCAGGGCTTTTGGTAGGGGAACTATCAATTGGGAAGGGGTTGCAGTTGTTAAAGAGGGTCAATGTTTACTCATTAATCTGAATGAAAAAAATAAAAAATGAGGTTATCATCTCAAAGATTGATAAGCTCATTTATCCCACACACAGAGTACAGAATTGTTAATTAAAAATGATTATTATATATTTGATGATAAGGATTTTTAAAATTTTATGACAAAAAAAGATAATAACAAAATATGCTTTGTCGTTTCCCCAATAGGGGAAGAAGGTTCTGAAACAAGAGAGCGAGCCGACCAAGTTTTAAAACATATAATTTCTACTTCTGTTGAACCGTTAGGTTATACAGTTATTAGAGCCGACAAAATTTCTGAACCGGGAATCATAACAACACAAATAATCGAACATATTGTTGATTCCGATTTAGTAATTGCTGACTTGACTGAAAAAAATCCTAATGTGTTTTATGAATTAGCAGTAAGGCATGCAATTCGTAAGCCTTTAGTGCAACTAATTAGAAAGGGAGATATTATTCCTTTTGACGTTGCAGCAACAAGGATAATCCAATTCGACCTGCACAATCTCGATAGTGTAGCTGCTGCAAGAGAAGAAATTTCTTCCCAAGTAAAGTCGTTAGAGAATGGGAATAATGATGTTCATAATCCAATTTCTGTATCGTTAGATTTAAAAGTCTTAAAAGAAAGTGGAAACATTGAGGAACGTTCATTAGCAGATATTGTTGAAGCTATCTCCGATTTGAGGCTGGCTGTTTCTTCCTCAGAAAAATCAACAGTATCCTCAAAAGTACTTGAAGAAATTAGAACATCAATTGACAATATTTCTTTAAGAATTGAGAATCGGTTTGACCCCGACTTTAGAAGAAGAAAAAGAAGAATTTATCCAATGATGCTTGATGAGATAATGCACATGGGGATAAATTCTGAAAATCCAAAATTTGGATTTCTTATGCTTATAAGTTTATTAAAAGATGACTTTCCGTGGATTTATGAAATTGGAATAGAAACCTATCGAGAGCTAAAAGTAACCAAGACTAAAGCAAAAAAAATAACACTAATTGAAGACTTTGAGAAAGCTCTTGAAATGATGTCACATCCTGGCTTTAGAGAAATGTATGGAAAATCCGAAGATTTGTATATTTTCGGGAAGGAGGTAAGACATTTACTACATCGTTATCTTGAAAAAGGTCTGTTAGATACCGACATTAAAGAGTAGATTGAATATTTTAAATTTATACGACTGGAGAAGCCCTCAAAGCTTGTATGCATGAGTGTCATCCTACTTAGTGAAAAGGTTTTAATTTAACATAGGTGATTTTAATTGGTAAATGTTAAACTGAAACTTTTACCTCTTCCTCATCTCTTTCTTCAAAGACTTTATCTCTTGTAACAATACCGATAAATCCGAAACAGGCTCAGGAATTTTCTTGCTGGTAAACGAATGAAACTTCCAGATTTCCAGTATGTCATTTGCCTCAACGGTGTAAGGTTTATAAATCTGATTCATAGATTCCAACAGAAAAGTTCTGTCTTTTTGCAACGTAACCATCTTAAAAACAAAGTCCTGATTGTTTTTCAAAATGACAATACAAGACGTTTTTGGTTTGATACTGTACCAGTCTTCTATGTATTCTCCAGTTACATCACTGTTTTCAGGAATGGGAAGCATAGAATCCCCCTCCGTTGGGAAAATCCTGAAAGTCCCTTGTTTCGGTAAATTAGGAATTGAGTATCTGGGAAGAGAAGCGATGTAGTCCGGGTCATGATAACCTGCCTGATAACCTGCTTTAGCTTTCACGGGAACATACTCTACATTTTCATTGTTCTCCTTATCAACCGTAATGGCTAAGACTCTTAAATTTCCTCCTTTGATGTAAATATCGTTTCCGGCTTCCAGTTCCCGTAGCTTCAATTCCCCCAGCTTTGACAAATCAACTTTGATGAGTGTATCCAAACTCATTTTGAACTGTGAAGAAAACTTTAACATATCCTCAATGGAAGGAGATTTGGTTTGTCCAATTTCAATACAATTCAGCTTGGAACGGGTCATGGAGAGCTTTTGTGCCAGATGTTCCTGTGTATATTTCTGCCTTGCTCGTAGAAATTTAACATTGCTTCCGAAAAAAATATTTGCTTTCATTCTTTCTTATTGTTTAAATTACAGTCAATCATTTGACTAAATTATAGTCAAAATTAATGAAATTTTCAATATGGAACGGCATATCGTGCATTGTGACTTGGATTCTTTTTTTGTAAGCGTGGAACGTTTGCAAAACAGCAACCTTATCGGAAAGCCTGTTCTGATTGGCGGGAAAAGCGACCGAGCTGTTGTTGCCTCTTGCAGCTATGAAACCCGTAAATTCGGGATTCACTCTGCTATGCCGATGAGGCTGGCTCTTCGACTGTGCCCAGATGCTATCGTTGTACAAGGAGACCACGACTCCTATTCCTACCATTCCAATATTGTCACAGAGATTATAAAAGAAAACGTCCCGTTATTTGAAAAAGCAAGCATTGACGAGCATTATTTCGACCTAACGGGAATGGATAAATTCTTTGGTTGCTGGAAATGGGCACAAGAACTCCGTCAACGCATCATCACCGAAACGGGGCTGCCCATTTCTTTTGGTTTATCAGTTAACAAAACAACTTCAAAAATTGCTACCGGACAAGCCAAGCCTTGTGGAGAGTTAAAAGTTGACACAGGAACGGAAAAAAGTTTTCTCGCTCCCCTCTCCATCCGAAAAATTCCGATGGTTGGAGACAAAACCTATACCCAGCTTCGAAATATGGGCATTTCAAAATGCCTGACCTTACAGCAAATGGAAGTGTTTACACTCCGCAGGGTATTGGGAGAAAACGGCATCAGTATCTGGAAGAAAGCAAATGGGTTGGATGATGCTCCTGTTGTTCCTTTCCATGAGCAAAAAAGCATGAGCAAAGAAACAACGTACCATGAGGACACCATTGATATGGGTGAGCTAAAGAAAACATTAGCGGGAATGGTTAATGAACTGGCGTTCGACCTACGGAAAGAACAGAAACTAACCGGATGTATTACGCTTAAAATCCGATACAGTAATTTCGATACACATACCAAACAATTAAGAATTCCTTATACTAACTCTGACCATGTGATTAATGAAAAAGTAAATGAATTATTCACAAAACTCTATAGCCGGAGAATGCTTATCCGGTTGGTGGGTGTAAAATTCAGCCACCTGATTACGGGAAACTACCAAACCGACTTATTCAATGACAATGAGAAGGATTTAAAGCTTGCTTTCGCAATGGATAAGATACGGTTACAACACGGCTTTAAATCCGTATCCAGAGGAGGTTTATTTATTAAGGAAAAGAAAGACAAATATGCTGCTGAACCTGCATAGTTACTACAGTTTAAGATATGGAACCTTAAGCCTTGAAAACCTCATCGAAGAGATAAAGAATGGAGGTTATGAGACTGCTGTTCTGACAGACATTAACAACAGTTCCGGTGTGCTGGATTTTATCAAGATGGCAAAAGATAAAGGCATTCATCCGTTGGCAGGAATGGAATTCAGAAACGGAGACGAACTTCTTTATATCGGGATTGCCCAGAATGAAGTAGGATTCAAGGAACTCAACGAATGGATGACTTTTCACAACAGAGAAAACCGTTTGTTGTCCAAAACAACTCCCGAATTCAATAAGGTGTTTGTCATTTATCCTTATGGAAAACGGATGGTTAACCAGCTTCGTGACAATGAATTTATCGGGATTAAACCTTCCCAGCTTAATAAAATCCGTCTTGAGCCTGCTTCAAATTTTGAGCGTTATGTGATTCTTTCGCCTGTTACTTTTGCTAAAGGTGACTATAAACTTCATCGTCAGTTAAGAGCCATTGACCATAATATCCTGATTTCACAATTAGAACCTTCTCAGGTTGCAGGTGAAACAGAATTCTTTCTCTCTAAATCCGAACTGTTAGAGGTTTATCAATCCTTTCCTCAACTCATTACCAATACAAACAAAATGCTTTCTCAATGTAGTTTTGATTTCGATTTCAAAGCCGTAAAGAACAAAAAATTATTTACTGCAAGCTGTTATGAGGGCAAAGAATTGCTTTATAAATATGCTTTTGAAGGATTCAATAAACGATACGATTCCAACAATACCATTGCGAAAGAACGTATCCTCAAAGAGTTGGAAATCATAGACAACCTCAACTTTTCAAGTTATTTCCTGATTACCGATGACATCTGCCGTTATGCCCGAAGCAGGCAGTTTGAATATGTAGGCAGGGGAAGCGGTGCAAACAGTGTAGTAGCTTATTGTCTTGGAATTACGGATGTATGCCCGATTGAACTGGATTTATATTTTGAACGATTTCTGAACCCTAAACGTCAGGCTTCCCCCGACTTTGACATTGACTTTTCATGGAAGGAACGGGACGAAATCTATGATTATATTTTTGCCAAATACGGAACGGAGCATACCGCTCTCATGGGAACTATGAGCACATTCCGTTCCCGAAGCATCATTCGTGAATTAGGCAAAATTTACGGACTTCCGAAAGCTGAAATTGACCGTTTAGTGCATGAGCCTGAAAATATGCTCAATAAGAATGAAGTTACCAACATGATTCTGAGCGTTTACAACCGGATGGCTGACTTCCCTAACCAACGTTCCATCCACGCAAGTGGTGTATTGATTTCTGAGCTGCCACTTACTTATTATTCCACAATGGATTATCCACCGAAAGGATTACCTACTGCTCAGATTGATATGTACACGGCAGAAGACATCGGGTTTGAGAAATTTGATATTCTTAGTCAAAGGGGAATCGGGCATATCAAAGACTGTAAAGAGATTATCAAACTCAACACAGGAAAAGAAATCAGCACAGACAACCCCCATCGGTTTTTTGAAGATGAAAAGATTGCAGAGCAACTAAAATCCGCCAACAGTATCGGTTGTTTTTATATTGAAAGCCCTGCAATGAGGCAACTCCTGACCAAACTCAAATGTGATAATTACCTGACACTGGTAGCAGCCAGCTCCATTATCCGTCCGGGAGTGGCTTCTTCGGGAATGATGAAAGCCTACATTGAACGTCATCATGACCCATCCAAAGTGGTCTATCCACATCCGGTCTTTGAGCAGCAGCTAAAGGAAACTTACGGGGTGATGGTGTATCAGGAGGATGTGATGAAAATAGGTCATTATTACGGAGGGCTTGATTTAGCAGATGCCGATGTTCTAAGGAGAATGATGAGTGGAAAATACAGGCACATCAATCATCTGATTGAAATAAAAGATAAATTCTTTAATCATTGCAGGGAAATGAACTATCCCGAAGCGACTTCCAGAGAGATTTGGAGGCAAATGGAAAGTTTTGCCGGATACTCTTTTAACAAAGCACACAGTGCCAGTTTTGCGGTGGAAAGTTATCAGAGCTTGTTTTTGAAAACGTACTTTCCAAAAGAATTTATAGTAGCCGTACTTAACAATTACGGTGGTTTTTACAACCGAAAGGTTTATGTGAATGAAGCCAAAAAATCAGGAGCCAACATCTGTCTGCCTTGTGTAAACAAGAGCATTTACAGCACTACAATTTATGGAAACGACATCTATCTGGGTTTTGATGGAATCCTGAACCTTGAAACCCAATTGGGACACAGGATTGTAGAGGAACGAAAACAAAACGGAGAATATACCGGAATTGAGAACTTTATCCTGCGAACCGGGGCAGGATTGGAACAAGTGGTCATACTCATCCGTTGTAACGCTTTCAGGTTCCTGAACATTGGTAAGAAAGAGTTGCTATGGGAGGCTCATTTGTTTTTAAGTGGTTATGTAGAAATTAAAAAAACGATTCCACTTTTTGAAACCACCGCCGAAAAACCTGTTTTGCCTCAACTGGAATATTCCGTACTGGAGGATATTTATGATGAAATGGAACTCATTGGTTTTCCTATTTCTGCCTCTTTGTTTGATTTGGCCAAATCTGATTTTAAAGGAGATGCTTTAGCATCCGAAATGAATCAGCATGAAGGAAAAATCATCCGTATGGTCGGGGACTTTGTAACCGACAAAAACTCACGAACCAAAGGAGGGCAGCAAATGAAGTTCGGGACATTCTTTGATGCCAACGGAGACTTTTTCGATACGGTACATTTTCCTCCTTCACTGGTAAAATACCCCTTAAGAGGTTCAGGATTGTATCTGCTGGAAGGAAAAGTGACCGTAGATTTCGGTTGTCCTGCTTTGGAAGTAATAAGATGCGGTAAAATGCCGTTAAAACAAGACCCGAGAAGTGAGTAAAAAGAATAAGAATATCGAATATGCCATTGTGGATATTGAAACCACAGGAGGCAACGCATCTGGAAGCCGGATAACGGAGATTGCCATCATCATTCATAACGGAGAGGAAATCATTGACCGTTTTGAAACTTTGGTGAATCCTGAAAAGGAAATCCCTTTGCCGATTTTTGCACTGACGGGAATCAACAATGAAATGGTTGAGAATGCTCCCGTTTTTGGGGATATTGCTCAGCAGGTTTATTCCCTGCTTGAAAACCGGATTTTTGTTGCCCACAATGTTAACTTTGATTATTCTTTTGTCAAACAGCAACTGGATACGGAAGGATATAAGTTTTCTGCCTCAAAATTATGTACTGTCAGAATGAGCCGGAAAATCAAGCCGGGATTATATTCATACAGCTTAGGCAATCTGTGCAGGAGTTTGGAAATCCCGATTGAAAACCGTCACCGTGCAGGTGGGGATGCCGAAGCAACCGCAGTCTTGTTTTCCAAATTGTTGGAATGGGATGTGGAAGGAATTATCTCTGAAATGCTCAAACGAAATTCTAAAGAACAACAATTACCTCCCAACTTACCCAAGTCTGATTTTGAGAATTTACCCAGTTGTCCGGGTGTTTATTATTTCAGGAACAAAATGGGGAAAGTAATTTATGTAGGGAAAGCCGTCAACATCAAAAACAGGGTTTCGTCTCATTTTACAGGACACAATCCCAATCCTCAACGGCAAAACTTCCTTAAAGACATTTACAGCATCTCCTTTGAGATTTGTGCAACCGAACTCATGGCTTTCCTGTTAGAATGTTCTGAAATCAAAAGGTTGTTTCCGATTTACAACAGGGCTTTGAAAAGGTTTGAACCTAAGTTCGGATTATTCCTTTACAAAGACATAACCGGATACAAGAGGTTGGCAGTTGGAAAACTCAGCAAAAACCAACCCTGCATTCAGGTATTTAATCAATTGTATGACGGAATTAATGTTCTGCTTAATCTGATTGAGCAGCATGGACTGGATATAAGATTATGCTACTTTGGGCAGCAATCCGACAGTTTCGGAACATCCCAAAATACAGATGCAATTCCCTTTCTGGATGTGGATGAATATAACGACAAAGTAGAATATGCTCTGGAACAACTCAAAGCCAATCAGCCATCTTTTGCAATTATTGATAAAGGGAGGCATGAGAATGAGAAAAGCTGTATCTGGGTAGAAGAGGGTCACTTCTATGCGATGGGATACATTGATAGTGAGACCGATTTAAATACCCTTGAAGATATTAAAGGCAGCTTAGAACGTTATTCCAGTAATTATTATATGATGCAGTTGATTGAATCTTTTGCGAGGAAGAATCCGAGAAAGGTAGTTTGGGCAAGTGAAAATAATGCCAATATCTATGAAAAGGCTGCACATCATTAGGCTTTCTCTTTGGGATACTGAAAATTTTTGAAAAATTTGAGGGAGAAGGAATCCTATTAGAAATGACCCGTCATTATTCAAAAAGGAAAATGAAATTATTTTGAAGGTGGCGGGTATGCCCAGAAATATTTCCGGTCAGGATTTTTGAACTTTTTTATTCATTCCAATAAGCAGATGGTTTAGGGAACAACTGATTAGCAAAAGTTATCTCTATAGGTTTTCATATCTTTTTTCTATATTTACCAACAAAATAAAACAACGGTTGTTCATTGTAATACTGGGATTGTCGAAGAAAATAGATTTGGCAAGTTGACAATAAAAAAGTGTTTAGAAGTTTCACGGTGGGGAAATGGTGGGGAAAGAAAACAACCCCAGATAAAAAACCCGCTGATTTTCAGCAGGTTTCTTTACCATTCAGTGGAGCTGGCGGGATTCGAACCCGCGTCCAAACAAGCAACCCATGGGCTTTCTACATGTTTAGTTTATTTTTGGTTTTCGATCACAGGCCGAGAACAAACACCCTATCTGCAACTTAGTTCCTTAAATTTCGGTAAGACTCCGGAACACTGTTTTACCTATCCCCACATTCCTGTGCCTCTTGATCAAACGCCGTAAGGAAAGGCCTTTGAGAGACATTTAGCTTCCGTACCTTGTACAGAAACGCCAAGACTTACTATGAATTCAGTCGATTAGGCAGCTAAAGCGTAATTGTTGTTGCCAGTTATAGTTTGAAGCGCCTGATTTACGTGGGTACACAACCTGCCACGACATGCTTACACATACATTGACCTTGCTGTCAAAACCGGTCAGCCCCCTATTTCAAATAACAATTCGAGCCTGCAAAGATACGAAAATTTCGTTATACGTTTTGTGTCATGAGTTCTGCGTTTGTTTATTTTATTTTCAATTTCTTTCTAACTTTACAGACTTTATGAACTTTACGAATTGATAAATGGGCATTTTAATTCAAAATTTGACTAAAAAATACGGAAACCAAATCGCGCTTGATTCGGTTTCATTTTCGATTAAAAGCGGCGAAGTTGTCGGCTTGCTCGGCCCGAACGGTGCCGGAAAATCTACGCTGATGAAAAGCGTTACTGGAGCCATCATCCCCGATGGCGGTGAAATCAAGGTTAATGAATTTTTGGTTCTGAACCAACCTATTCAAACCAAAAAATTAATCGGGTTTCTGCCGGAAAACAATCCGCTTTACTACGAAATGTATGTGCGGGAATATCTAAAATTTGTGGCCGACATCAGAAATGAGAAAAAGGAAAGAATTGAGGAAGTCATCCAAAAAGTCGGTTTAACGCCCGAAAGCCATAAAAAAATAGGGCAGCTTTCCAAAGGATACAAACAGCGTGTCGGGCTGGCGCAGGCGATTTTGTCAAATCCCGAAATTCTGATTCTGGACGAACCTACAAACGGACTCGACCCCAACCAAATCCTGGAAATCCGTGAGGTCATCCGTGAAATCGGGAAAAGCAAAACAGTCATTCTTTCCACGCACATCATGCAGGAAGTGGAAGCTTTGTGTTCGCGCGTAATTTTACTGAACAAAGGAAAAATCGTTTCAGACAGCCCGATCGAAGAATTCAAAGGCCAGTACAAAAGCCTGGAAGACGCTTTCCATCAGTTGACAATCTGATTCTTTTTATGTATAATTGTAACATAATTAGCTTTTTATGAAAAAATTCTACCTCCTTATGTTCACGTGCATACTTTTTACGCTTCATTCAAATTTATATTCACAGGAATCGGAAATTTCGTTCGAAGAAACAGATTCGGCCTATTCAAAACCAACCCGGCATGTGGTCAAATTAAATGTCCCGTCTTTGGCTGTTACCACTTTCTCTTTTCAGTACGAATTTTTTCCGGTTAACTGGATGTCCATAAATTTAGGATTCAAATTTACACCCGAAAGAAAAATGGTTTTCAAAGAAAAAGTGATCGACCTGATTGGCGATGAAAATGATACCGATGATCTGGACAGCCCGCTTGCCAAATTTTTTGACGAATTCAAATTCAGAGGAAACGCCATCACTCCCGAAGTCCGTTTTTATCTGGGGCAGGGTTACGGAAAAGGGTTTTATTTAGGCCCGTTTGTGAGATTTGACAATTACAAATTCACTTCGACTTATCCTTTTCAGTCTTCTCTGGACAATTATATGATTGATTTTGAAGGAAAATACAAGGCATTCGGATACGGATTAAACATTGGTTCACAATTTACCATCGGCAAACATTTTACGATCGACACTTTTCTCGGCCCCTACTTTTCTAATGTGAAAATTGATTTTAATTCCACATCTGATTATTATTTAACAGATGAAGAAGTTGAGCAGTTTCACGATGAATTAAATGATTTTGAGCTTCCCAATGGTGAAACCGAAATTACTTTATCCAATTCTTCCGCAAAAGGAAAATTAACTTCCGATAATTTCTTCGGGTTGAGATTCGGATTAGGAGTTGGGTACAGGTTTTAGATAATTTGCAACTAAAAAAACGATAAAATGGGATCGCAATTTATAGATCGTGAAGATGCCGAAGATGTATTGATTGAGATTGAAAAATCATTAAAAATAAAGTTTCATTCAAACGAATTAACTTCCGTAATCAATCTGGGAGAGCTTTGTGATTTTATCCAAACCAAAATAGATTTGCAAAACACAAGTGACTGCACTACTCGGCAAGCATTCTATAAATTGCGGAATGTTTTATCTGCAAATTTAAATCTGGCTCCCAAGAACATTCATCTAAATTCTGAGCTGAAAAATCTTTTACCCAAAAAGAACCGAAGAACAATTGTAAAGAAAATTGACAATGAATTAGGATTCAAAACCAAAATATTGACAATTCACAACCTACTTTTCTTTTTTCTACTATTTGGATTAATCGGCTCAATCATAACCATATTTTTTCATTTCATTTGGGGTTGGGCTGGATTTGCATTTTTTGCAGCTTCCATGAAAATTGCATCTGATTTTGGAAAAGAGTTAAATGTGAAAACAGTTCGCGAACTGACAGAAAAAATTACACGGGAACATTATCAGGAATGTCGAAAAAATCCAACTACGGTAAACATGTCTGAAATTGAAAAACTGGTTATAGATTCATTCAATCATTATCTCGGGGAAAACTTTACAAGAAAAGCTGTTTTCGGGTAATTCATTCTTTTTCTAAATAGTAAAACTCAGCCCTGCCAGGGTTTAAAACCCTGGCAGGGCTATAAAAATTCCGATACCGCTATTGCAACCTTCTCCCCATCCATCGCGGCTGAAATAATTCCTCCGGCATAACCCGCACCTTCGCCGCAAGGAAACAAACCTTTTATCTGCGGATGCTGCAAATCATCATTATTTCTTGGAATCCTGACGGGCGAAGAAGTCCGGCTTTCCGTTGCCAAAACGATGGCTTCTTCGGTATAATATCCTTTCATTTTCTGCCCGAATGACTCAAATCCTTTCCGCATGGAAGCATAAACTTCAATCGGTAAAATACTGTTCAACTGCGCAGAATTTGTTCCCGGCAGATACGAACAATCGGGTAAAGATTGCGAAACCACACCCTTTACAAAATCGGTCATTCGCTGTGCCGGAGCCACTAATTTCCCACCGCCTGCTTCCCATGCCTTTTGTTCCACCATTTGCTGAAACTCCATCCCTGCCAATGGCCCGATAAAACCATAGCTTGCAAAATCTTTTTCATCCACTGTCACCACCATTCCGGAATTGGCAAAAATCCCGTCGCGCTTGGATGGCGACCATCCGTTTACGACCAGTTCGCCTTCGCTGGTGCTGGCCGGTGCAATGATTCCGCCCGGACACATACAAAACGAAAAAACGCCCCTCCCCGCTTCCTGGCTCACAACTGAATAAGCCGCCGCGGGTAAAAGTTCATTTCGGTCTTCGGAGGGCGAACAATGATACTGAATGCTGTCAATCAAGCGTTGAGGATGTTCAATCCGAACACCCAATGCAAAGGGTTTGCTTTCGATTAAAATGTTTTTATTGTGTAACAAATGAAAAATATCCCGTGCCGAATGCCCCATTGCCAAAATCAATGCATCCGATTTCAAGTCATATTCGTCGTTGATTCGGACACCCTTCAATTCATTTCCTTCAATTATAAAATCGGTTACTTTGGAGTTGAAATGGACTTCACCGCCGCATTCGATGATAGCTTCACGCATTTTGGCAATGATGCCCGGCAATTTGTTGGTCCCAATATGCGGATGTGCTTCTTGTAAAATCCTTTCTGTTGCTCCAAAATGGTGAAACCACTGAAGGCTTTTCAAAATATTACCACGCTTTGTAGAACGGGTATATAGTTTCCCGTCGGAATAAGTTCCCGCGCCGCCTTCCCCGAAACAATAATTGGATTCCGGATTTACGGTCCCTTCTTTATTCATTGCCGCCAGATCTCTTCTTCGTTCCCGAACGTCTTTTCCGCGCTCAATAATGACGGGCTTCAATCCTGATTCAATCAACCGCAAAGCAGCGAAAAGTCCGGCAGGGCCGGCTCCGGCAATTAAAACCGGTTGGGCATTTTCAACATTTTTTAATTCGGGTTCAAATTTAAAAGCGTCTTCAAAGGGTTCATCAACAAAAACATTGACCTGTAACTGGTAAACAATGTTCCGATTACGGGCATCCAACGACTGACGCAGGATTTGATAGGCATTGAGTTGTTCGGATTTCACGCCTATGCTTTCCGCCAATTGTTTTTTGAGCAGATTTTCATTTGAAAAATCCTGTGGTGAAATTCGGATGGTGAGCTGTTTGGGCATGGATGCAAAAGTAAATAATTCGTTTTATGTTTCAAGTTTTTAGTATCTTTACGACTATGAATATTTTATCCCGAATTACCATTGATCCAACCGTTATGCACGGTAAACCAACTATTAGGAGGATGCGTTGGACAGTAGAAATTATTTTAGATATGCTGGGTTCAGGAATGACGATTCCTGAAATTCTGGAAGAATATCCCGAACTGGAAAAAGAAGATATTCTGGCTTGCCTGCAGTATGCAAAACTGCAATTATCTGGTCTTGCGATTGATTCTTTTACCTCATGAAGTTTTTATGTGACGTCCATATTTCTTTGAAATTTGTAAAAGCCATTGAAAACCTTGGATATTCATGCGTTCACGTAAATTCTATTCTGGATAAATGGCATACAAAAGATGAAGATTTAATGAAGTTTGCAGATGAAAATAATATGATTTTAATTTCCAAGGACTCTGATTTTAAAAACAGTCATTTCATCAAAGTATCACCCAAAAAATTAATCAAAATAAATTTGGGAAATATTTCAAACTCAGAGTTGATTAAAATCTTCTCTTCTAATCATCTTAAGATTTTAGAAATTGACAAATCATTTCACCACTTTCTAATTGAGGTCAATAAAGATGCTGTTTCAATTATTACTTAACCAACTTAGCTAAGAATGTTACCAAATTTACTTTCATCCCAAAACTTTGACAAAGTTATTTTCATTGCGCAAAAAACTTTGTCAAAGTTGATTTATTCAAATTTCCAAATCGGACAATTAGGATTATCTTTGCACGGAATTTTTAGAACCATTACAAATGAAATGTGGAATTGTCGGCTTGCCGAATGTGGGAAAATCAACGCTTTTTAACTGTTTGTCCAATGCCAAAGCGCAGTCGGCCAACTATCCTTTCTGTACGATTGAACCTAATGTAGGAACGGTTTCCGTACCGGATCCGCGGATTTACAAACTGGAAGAAATTGTCAACCCGGAGCGCGTGGTTCCCGCGGTAGTGGAAATCGTGGATATCGCCGGGCTGGTAAAGGGCGCCAGCAAAGGCGAAGGCCTTGGAAACCAGTTTCTGGCCAACATCCGCGAATGTAATGCCATCATCCACGTTTTACGCTGTTTTGAAAATGAGAATATTACACACGTTGACGGTTCCATCAATCCTGTTCGCGACAAGGAAACCATTGATATCGAATTGCAGCTGAAAGATTTGGAAACTGTTGAAAGACGAATGGAAAAATCCAAAAAGGCGGCAAGGGTCGGCGATAAAAAAGAAATTGCCGTTTTGGAGGTTTTGACACAGGCCAAATCCCATTTGGAACAGGGAAAAAATCTTCGCGAAATGGATTTGAGCGAAGAAGAAAAAGAAATCCTGGAAGAAATTCATCCGATTACTTTCAAGCCGGTTTTGTATCTGTGCAATGTGGACGAATCTGCTGTGAAAAACGGAAATCCACACGTTGACGCTGTAAAAGAAGCGGTGAAAAATGAAAAAGCCGAAGTTTTGGTTCTGGCCGCTCAGATTGAAGCGGACATCACCGAACTGGACACTTATGAAGAACGCCAGATTTTTCTGGAAGAATTAGGACTGGACGAACCGGGCGTAAACCGGTTGATCCGTTCGGCTTATCATCTGCTGAACCTCCAGACTTATTTCACCGCGGGTGTAAAGGAAGTCCGTGCGTGGACCATCAAAAAAGGATTTACGGCACCACAGGCGGCCGGTGTCATCCATACCGATTTTGAGAAAGGATTCATTCGCGCGGAAGTGATTTCGTATGATAATTTTGTCCAGTATGGTTCGGAATCCAAAGCGCGCGAAGCCGGGAAATTAAGCGTGGAAGGGAAAAATTACATTGTAAAAGATGGCGATGTCATGCACTTTTTGTTCAATGTTTAAATTCTGAATCTAAATTTCCCGAAGAAGTTCAATTGCTTTTTCTAATGTTTCCTCTTTTTTAGCAAAACAAAATCGAAGTAATTTCTGTTCGGGAGGATTTTCGTAAAATGCCGAAACGGGAATTGTCGCGACTTTGTATTCTTTTGTCAGGAATTTTGAAAATTCCACATCATTCAAATCTGAAATTCCGGAATAATCGGCTAATAAATAATAAGTTCCTTTCGGCCTGATAATTTTAAAAGGTATACTGCTCAATCCATCCATCAAAAAATCACGTTTTCTCTGGAAGAATTGGTTCAATCCCAGATATTCATCTTTATTTTTCAGGAATTCCGCAATCGCGTACTGAACCGGCGTGCTGACACAAAAAGTATTGTATTGATGGACTTTCTGGATTTCGCTTGTCAGTTCTTCCGGCGCTAAACAATATCCGACTTTCCAGCCGGTGATGTGAAATAATTTCCCGAATGAAGCCACTACGAAACTTCTCTTTTTCAGTTCGGGAAACTGGCTCACGCTGATGAATTTTTCTTCATCAAAAACGATATGCTCATACACTTCATCGCTCAAAACCAGGATTTCAGAATCTTTTACGATTTGAATCAATTCTTCAAAATCATTTTTCCCCAACAGATAAGTCGCGGGATTATTCGGGTTGTTCAGCAGGATCATTTTGGTTTTAGGCGAAACCAGGTTTTTGACTTCATTCCAGTTGATTTTAAAGCCGGGCGCTTCCAGTTGAATTGCTTTGACAATTCCGCCAAACAGCTCAATTACCGGGCGATACAGATCAAACGCCGGTTCAAAAACAATCACTTCATCGCCTTCTTTTATAAAAGCCGAAATGATGGAAAAAATCGCTTCCGAACCACCGGTTGTAACGGTAATTTCTTTTTCCGGATGATAAACGGAACCATACAGTTCTTCTGATTTTTTGGAGATTTCCTCCCGCAATTCTTTCACGCCCGCCATCGGTGAATATTGGTTATGGCCCAGCTTCATGTATTTTGAAACCAGGTCGATCAATTCCGGCGAACAGTCGAAATCCGGGAAACCCTGTGATAAATTCACGGCATTGTTTTCCTGTGCCAGTTTGGACATCACGGTAAAAATCGTCGTTCCGACATTGGGGAGTTTGGAGTGGATATTCATTCGAGTTTTTCGTTAAATTATTCAGTTTCAGAAATCTGTTTCAGTAATTCGTCAAGTTCCTTATCCGTCAGATTTTCTTTTTCTGATTTATCATAAATTGTAAGCAGGTAAACTTTTTCATCCGAAACAACAATATGGAAAATCACTCTTCCACCGCCTGATTTTCCTTTGCCTTTTGATGCGATAGCCAGACGAATTTTATAACAGTTTCGACCTAATGACTTACCTTGTATGGGATTATTTTCCAGTTTATCAAGCAATTCCGCATATTCCTTTTTGAGTGAAGAAAATTTTTTTGAAAGCCGTCTTAATTGCTTATCAAAAACCGGAATGGTAAAGATATTATAACTCATCGAGTAGTTCTCTTGCTGGCCGCACGTTCAGCTTACCTGCTTTTACCTGATTCAATTCTGTTACGGCTTCTTTGATTTCCTTTATCAGCAATGCTTTTTCATCGGAAATCATTGTGGTTTTAACATAAGGAATGCTCCTCAAAACCTCCAATAAATGCGCCGCTTTGCCATCTCTTATTTCTAACAACAGTTTCATTTTGCAATGATTTAGTTTTCACAAATGTACGGATTTTGAAAATTTGAATGAAAACAATGTTGTTTACGTTGTAGATGATATTGTTGCTGAAAATGGAAATATTTAATTCTACAATCATTCCGTTGAAAACCATTTGAAAATCATTTAAAAATACGTTTTAAAAGGCGGGCGAATTTTATTATTTTTGTGGCTATGGCAGAAGAATTAATGGAAGATACTTTACCTAAAAATTCCGCGAACTATACAGAAGACAATATCAAAACCCTTGACTGGCGCGAACATATACGTATGCGTCCGGGAATGTATATCGGGAAATTGGGCGACGGTTCTTCACAGGACGACGGAATTTATATCTTGCTGAAAGAGATCATTGACAATTCCATCGACGAATATGTAATGGGCGCCGGCAAAACAATTGAAATCAATCTGACGGAAAACGAAGCTACCATCAGAGATTACGGACGTGGAATCCCGTTGGGGAAGATGATTGACGCGGTTTCCAAAATGAACACCGGTGGTAAATATGATTCGCGCGCCTTCAAAAAATCGGTCGGTTTAAACGGTGTCGGAACCAAAGCTGTCAACGCACTTTCCTCTTATTTCCGGGTTCAGTCGGTTCGTGATAACCTGACAAAAATTGCGGAATTCAGTTATGGAAATATCCTCAATGATGAACTGGAAAAGGAAACAACCATCAGAAAAGGAACCAAAATTACCTTTGTCCCCGACCCGGAAATTTTCAAAAATTACAAATTCCGGAATGAATATGTTGAGCGGATGCTCAAGAATTATGTTTACCTGAACCCCGGGCTGAAAATTATTTTTAACGGAGAAGAATTCTATTCTGAAAACGGGTTAAAAGATTTGTTGACGGATAATATTGATGAAGAAATTGTCTATGACATCATCCACCTGAAAGGTGAAGACATCGAAATTGCACTCACTCACAGCGGGCGTTCTTATTCGGAAACTTATTATTCATTTGTCAACGGCCAGAATACTACGCAGGGCGGAACACATTTAAGTGCTTTTAAGGAAGCAATCGTGAAAACCGTCCGGGAATTTTTTAATAAAAATTATGACCCGAGCGACATCAGGAAATCAATCATTGCTGCGGTTGCGATTAAAGTTATTGAACCTGTTTTCGAATCGCAGACCAAAACCAAACTGGGTTCCACCGAAATAGGGCCGGGACTTTTGACGGTACGGACTTTTGTGAATGATTTTGTCAAAACGCAACTGGACAATTACCTGCATAAAAATCCGGATGCCGCACAGAATTTAGAACGAAAAATTAAGCAGGCGGAACTGGAAAGAAAGGAACTTTCAGGCATCCAAAAATTGGCAAGGGAACGGGCAAAAAAAGTTAGTCTGCACAATAAAAAACTGCGTGACTGCCGCCAGCATTACAACGACCAGAAATCTGAGTTAAAATTAGATACAACCATTTTTATTACCGAAGGTGATTCGGCGAGCGGTTCCATTACCAAAAGCCGGAGTGTGGAAACCCAAGCCGTATTCAGCTTACGCGGTAAACCTTTGAATTCGTATGGTTTAACCAAAAAAATCGTGTATGAAAATGAAGAATTCAATCTGCTTCAGGCAGCGCTGAATATTGAGGATGGACTGGAAGAACTGCGTTACAACAACGTGGTCATCGCTACCGATGCCGACGTGGACGGAATGCACATCCGGTTATTATTAATTACATTTTTTCTTCAGTTTTTCCCGGACTTAGTCCGTGAAGGGCATTTGTATATTTTGCAAACGCCGCTTTTCAGGGTTCGGAACAAAAAAGAAACGAGATATTGTTATTCCGAGGAAGAAAGGATCAATGCCATCAATGATTTAGGCAAAAATCCCGAAATTACACGCTTCAAAGGATTGGGTGAAATTTCTCCTGATGAATTTAAAAATTTCATCGGGAAAGACATGCGCCTGGAGCCCGTGATGATCGGAAAAGATACGACCATAGAGCATTTACTGGAATTTTATATGGGCAAAAATACCCCCGACAGACAAGAATTTATAGTCAGAAATTTAAAAACAGAAATATGAGATAATATCAAAATTACTATACCAACCTAAAACCTTACAATTATGAATGATGAAAAAAAGTTATGAGAATTAACAACAAAAAAATCATCCCGCTCATAGAAACCTATTACACGGTTTTGTTCGTCGGGTTATTTATTGCAGCTTTGCTGATTGTGATTCCCGTCAGCGTGGTGAACCACATCATTTCACCGTATTTCCTTTTTGTGGGATTTTCGGCAATGATCTTTGCTTTTAACAAATTCGGGCATCAGCATTTTGAGTACAACAGTGATGGGGAAGTCCTCAATATCAAAACCCAGGATCCTTTCTGGGTCAGGTATTTTCCCAATTCAAAGAATATGGTCGATTTCCCCAAACAAAAACTCGTCAGGTACAAGGTGAAAAATATGATTTTCAAAAAGACACTTGAACTTTATGTGACCAGCAAACGTACTCCTAATGGTATAACCAAATTAAAATTCAATCTTACTTATCTGAAAAACAGCGAAATTGCAGACCTGAAAAGATCTTTGTCAAAAGTTATAAAGCACAATCAGGAAAATCAAGAAGAAGCGGAATAAAATGAGCGAGCACCACAACGAAGAAACCATAAAAAAAATATCGGGAATGTACGAGGACTGGTTCCTCGATTATGCCTCATACGTAATTCTGGAACGCGCTATACCTTCCATTTTTGACGGGCTTAAACCGGTTCAGCGCCGGATCATGCATTCCATGCGCGAACTGGAGGATGGCCGGTACAACAAAGTGGCCAACATTGTCGGGAATACCATGAAGTATCATCCGCATGGAGATATGGCCATTACGGACGCCATGGTTCAGATCGGGCAAAAAGATCTGCTCATTGATACACAGGGGAACTGGGGAAATATACTGACCGGCGACGGAGCGGCCGCGGCGCGTTATATCGAAGCAAGGTTAACGCCCTTCGCACTGGAAGTCGTATTCAATCCGAAAACCACCGAATGGCTTCCATCTTATGACGGACGAAATAAAGAGCCTGACAATCTTCCCGTAAAATTTCCTTTACTCCTCACACAAGGCGTGGAAGGTATCGCGGTTGGTTTGTCAACCAAAATCCTTCCGCATAATTTTAATGAATTAATTGATGCTTCCGTTGCTTATTTAAAAGGAAGAAGTTTCAAGTTTTTCCCTGATTTTCTCACAGGCGGATTAATCGATGTAAGCGATTACAATGACGGCCGGCGCGGCGGGAAAGTCCGTGTGCGGGCAAGAATCCAGCAGGAAGATAAATTGACCCTTAAAATTACCGAAATTCCTTTTGGAACCACAACCGGCGGCCTGATTGATTCCATTATCAAGGCCAATGACAAAGGGAAGATCAAAGTCAAAAAAATAGAAGACAATACGGCTGAAAATGTTGAAATCCTGGTTCATCTCGCACCCGGTGTTTCGCCGGACAAAATGATTGACGCGCTTTATGCCTTTACCGATTGCGAAATTTCCATTTCGCCGAACGCCTGCGTCATCAATATGGACAAACCAGAATTCCTGAACGTTTCCCAAATTCTGAAGCACAATACTGACCACACGGTAGATTTGCTGAAAAGAGAATTGGAAATTGAGCTGAACGAATTGCAGGAACAATGGCATTTTTCTTCACTGGAACGGATTTTCATCGAAAACAGAATTTATCATGACATCGAGGAAGAAGAAACCTGGGAAGGCGTCATCCGTGCGATCGATGAAGGATTGAAGCCTTTTATCGGGCATTTGCTTCGCGAAGTAACCGAGGAAGATATTGTTCGTCTGACCGAAATCAGGATTAAACGTATTTCCAAATTCGACCTCGACAAGGCGCAGCAATACATAGAATCAATCGAAGGAAAAATCGAACAGGTGAAACATCATTTGGAAAACCTGATTGATTATGCGATTGATTATTACAAAAAATTAAAAGAAAAATACGGAAAAGGCCGTGAACGAAAAACCGAGATCCGTGTCTTTGACAATATTGACGCGACCAAAGTGGCAGTCGCCAACGTCCGGTTTTATGTGGATAAAAACGAAGGTTTCATCGGGACTTCCCTTAGAAAGGACGAATTCCTTTTTGAATGTTCCGATATTGACGACATCATTGTTTTCCGTAACGATGGAATCATGATGGTTACAAAAGTCGATGCCAAAACCTTTGTGGGAAAGGGAATCCTTCATGTAGCAGTTTGGAATAAAAACGACAAAAGAACCATTTACAATTTAATTTACCGCGACGGGAAAAGCGGTCCTTCGTATATGAAACGCTTTGCTGTAACAGGAATTACACGCGACAAAGAATATGATCTGACCAACGAAAACAAAGGTTCTGAAATCCTTTATTTCTCTGCTAATCTCAACGGCGAAGCGGAATTGGTTCAGGTTTTACTGAAACCCAGCCAGCGCCTGAAAAAATTGAAAATCGATGTCGATTTTTCCGAGCTGGCCGTAAAAGGGCGAAACAGCAAAGGGAACCTGGTTACGAAATATCCGGTCAAAAAAGTGGAACTGAAAGAAGAAGGAATCTCAACGCTTGCACCACGGAAAATCTGGTTTGACGATACTGTAAAAAGGCTGAATGCCGATGGGCGTGGTGAATTGCTCGGCGCATTCAAAGGGTCAGATAAAATATTGACCATCAATGATAAAGGCGAGGCTAAGCTCACAACCTTTGATTTGAGTAACCGTTATGATGATGAATTGCTCATCATAGAAAAATGGCATCCTGAAAAATCAATTTCCTGTGTTTACTACGATGCGGATAAAGAGCGTTATTTTGTCAAACGTTTTACGTTGGAAGATACCCTGAACCCGCAGCCATTCTACTTTTCGGAAAATCCGAATTCGTTTATAGAATTGGTTACCACGCAACAAAAACCGGTAGTGGATTTGGTTTTCGCAAAAATAAAAGGCGTAGAACGCGAACCGGAAACCGTGGATTTAGAAGAATTTATTTCTGTAAAAGGAATCAAAGCGCAGGGAAATCAGCTGACGACTTACAAGGTGAAGCAGATCAATCTACAGCCACCTGTTGAAGAACCGCCCTTCGACGGCATTCAGGAACCGGAAGAGATTCAACCTGAAAATTCCGGTGAAGAAACAGATGAGCCGGAAGGAATTACAGGAGAGCAGGGTTCTTTATTTTAATTTGAGAATTTAAAATTTTGACAAAGTTCAGGTTGAAAGGCAAATAACAGATTCTCACGTATATTTCTTATTTTTGCTGTATGAAACTGGAACCGGGCAAAATAGAAACCATAAAAAATTACTTCAGGACAAAACCTGTTTTGCGGGCGTACTTGTTTGGTTCATATTCACGCAAAGAAGCCGGCGACGATAGCGATATTGACATTTTAGTAGAGTTAGATCATTCAAAACCGATCGGTCTGCGTTTTTTTGAGTTTCAGGAAGAATTGCAGGAGTTGCTGGGAAAAGAAGTGGATTTGGTAACAGATGAAGGTTTGTCTAAATTCATTCGCCCATACATAGAGCAAGATAAAATCCTGATTTATGAACGATAAACTCCGCCTGAACCATATAACTTAATTTTGGACGTCAAGCATAACAACATTTAACAACAAAATATGTCAATACCCGTCATCATTATCATCGCCATAAATGTACTGTTCAGCCTGAAAGGATTTAACGATTACAATTTTTTCCAGCGTTATAAATTCCAGCCGGGTCCAATCCTGCAAAACAAACAATATGACAGGTTATTGACTTCAGGTTTTTTGCATGTGGATTATACTCATTTGATTTTCAACATGATAACTTTGTATTTTTTTGCAAATGTTGTGATTCTCTTTTTTGCTGTCCCGTCAAATTTTACGATTGAAGGTTCTATTTTGCAGCCCAGTTTAATAAGAGAGTATCTTTTATTTTCTTTAACCTTTTTGCTATCCATTCTCGGCGGAAACTTTCTATCGCTTTTTTTTCAGAAAAATAATCCCGGATATTCCGCTGTGGGGGCATCAGGAGGAGTAATGGGAATTGTGATGGCAGCTATCACGGTTCTACCTTTAGACCTGAAAATATATGGATTCATTCCGGGTTGGGTGTTTGCCATTTTGTATTTAGGTTATTCCGTTTATGGTGTCCAAAAACAGTTGGGAAATGTCGGGCATGAAGCACATCTGGGTGGCGCGATTATGGGGTTGGCCGCACCGGTTATTTTTTATCCGGAAATATTCAGCCAGAACAAATGGTACATCCTGGGAATGCTGGTTCCGGTTGTTGTTTTGCTTGTAATGGCCATTCGGGCGAAAAAATAATGGTTCGACAAGCTCACCATGACGGCTCTTTATGATTGAATGTTTATTTTACAAATAATTCTTCAGTTCAATCAATTTGTCAATTACCGGAATTTCATCAACCCATAAATGATTTTCATTGAGTGGATTAAAGAAAATCGCTTTCATTCCGAATCTTGTCGCGCCCATCATGTCGGCAATCCAGTCATCGCCAATGTAAATTGATTCTTCTTTTTTTGCTCTGGCTTTCTCGACCGCCATTTGAAATGCTTTCGGGTCTGGCTTCGGCGCGCCGGCGCCTTCGGCGGTCATGACGGTTTTTATATAGTTTCGGATGACGCATCCATTAATTTTTTGAAACGTAACTTCTTCAAAACCATTGGATAAAATATGCAATTCGTATTTTCCTTTGAGATATTTCAGGATTTCTTCCGCTCCTTCCACCATATAATTGGTGTCGGTCACTTCATTTACGAAACGGCTTTCATATTCCATTGAAAAATCCGGATCAGGAATTCCCATATTTTGAAACGCTTCCCGAAAACGCCTTCTGCGCAATTCTTCTTTGGTTACCTTTCTATCGCGGAAATCAGCCCAAAGCTGCTCGTTGCTCTCATAATAATACGGATAAAATTGGTGGAAGGTATAACCGTATTTTTCCTCAATCTGAAATTCTTCATACAGCTTCGTCAATGTAATTTTGGCATTTCTCCTGTAATCCCAAAGTGTATTGTCCAGATCGAAAAATATGTGCCTGATGTTTTCCATAAGCCTGCAAAAATAGAAAGTTTAATGTTTAAAGTTCAATGTTCGGGGTTAATTCTTAGTTTTGTTTTAAAATCAATTCGATTTGAAGATTAACCAAAAACAATTTCAAACCAAAAACTTCAGAGGCGTTGTTTCTTTGCTGGCCGGGAATACGATTTCTAAAGCTATCCTCATCATAGGGGGATTCTATTTAGCGAAATGGTACGGCCCGGAAAGCTATGGCGTTTATACTGTCTTTTTGAGTTATATCGTCATCTTACCGGCGCTTTCGAGCTTGCAACTTGACAATATACTCATGCTTCAGAAAGGAAGCAAAGACGTAAGAAATATGTTTAGCGGAACCGTCCTGATTATCTTTTTAATCACCAGCCTGCTTGTTACTGTCAGTTCTCTGTTGAAAGGCTTAGGCCTGATTCATATAGACCTTCCGTTTTATATAATCATCCTGTGTGGTATCGGAGGAATTCTTACCGGCTGGAACCTGACCCAAAATGCCATGTTTACCAAATACAAATTATTTAAACAAATATCCACGGCATTCATACTGGCATCTCTTTGTTCGGTTACGTTTCAGCTTGTATTCTATCTGATCGGATGGAAAGAAAACGGATTGATTTACGGCTGGCTGGTCGGGTTAATCGCTTCGTTCTTCTATAATTTAAGGGTTTCAAAAGAAAGATGGGAAAGGATTGATATCCGGGCTTTCAAAAAAAGTGTAAATGAACATATAAACATTATAAAGTACTCCTATACTTCAACCGCGCTCAATACCGTAGCCAATAATATTTTACCAATCATGGTCTTTGCCTATTTCGGAAAGTTGGAAATCGGCGTTTATGGATTGGCCATAAAAATCCTTTCCACACCTTTGGTGCTGATGGCAAGCTCCATTTCCAAAGTCTATTTTCAAAAATCCGTCACCTTGTATCACCATGACCGGAAAGGGCTTCAGGGACTGACTTACCGTGTTTGTTCTTTAAGTTTTCTTGTTATTTTGGTGTTTGTCATTCTGATCAATACAATTGGGATTTATATTCTGGAAATGTTTTTTTCCGGGAATGAATGGGTCGGGTTAAGGCTGGATTTATTGGTACTAAGCATCTGGATTCTCGCCAGAAGCGCCATCAACCCGATTGCAAGCATCATGGTCGTCATCAACCGGAACCAATATTCCCTTATTTTCAATGTTTATTTGTTGATTGTAAATTTAATCGCGATTTATGTGGGCGTTTCCTACAACAGTTTTGAGTATTGTTTGTATATATTCGCTATATTTTCAAGTTTAGGTTACGTTACCCAATTAATTGCTATTTTAATTGATTTAAACAAAATTGCCAAAAGTGAAAACTAAACATATATTGTTTTTAACGTCGTGGTATCCCAACAGAAACTCCCCGTTTGCGGGAGATTTCATACAACGCCACGCACGAGCGGCTTCCGCTTTAAACAAAATTACGGTCTTGCACGCCTCCCGGAATGACACCCAGGAAAAACATTATGAAATCACCCAAAATCAGGATATTATAAATGAAATCATCATCTATTATAAAGGAAGTTTTTTCCAGCCTTTTAATTATTTCAAACGTTTAATCGCGCTTTACAAAGGATTGAAATTAGTAGAAAACTACGATTTGGTTCACCTCAATGTGACCTATCCGGCAGGAATTTTTGCTTTATTTTTAAAGTTTTTCAAAAATAAAAAATACGTGATAACCGAACACTGGACAGGTTTTGAAAAGAGTAAATTCAAAAATATCAATCCGGTGGAAAGGTTTCTGATCAAAATGATTTTAAAGTATTCGGAAATCCTAATGCCCGTTTCAACCGACTTAGCCAACAATATACGGCAAAATGCCGGATCTGTAAAGGAAATAAATATTGTCCCTAACATAGTGGATACCGTGAATTTTCAACCCGGGGCAACCCATGAAGCCGGATCGAATGAAAAAATCCGTTTCCTGCATCTTTCTTCTCTGAACGAACGCCAGAAAAACATAACCGGAATGCTCAATGTTGCCAAACGGCTGGCAGCAGAAAATTATCCGTTTGAATTTCATATCGGCGGGAACGGGGATTTGAAGGCTGTAAAAGAGTTTATTACAAACAACAGACTTCAGGCATCTTTGTTTCCGGTTTCACCGCTTCCTTATGAAAAAGTCGGCGAATTGATGAATAAATGTGATTGCTTTGTGCTTTTCAGCAATTACGAAACCCAGTCCTGCGTGAGGCTGGAATCTTTCAGCTGCGGATTGCCGTTTATCGGGACAAACATTGGCGGAGTGAACGAATTTTTCCCCGATGATTTCGGTATTTTAGTAGAAAAAGGAAATGAGGACGAATTATTTGACGCCATGAGATCGGTCATCGAAGGAAAAAAATTCGCTGCAAAAGAAGAAATGCATCAATATGCGGCGGATAATTTCTCTGTTGAATCCATTTCAAAAAAGTTTAATGATATTTACGAAAAAGTACTTGCAGATGAAAAAAATTAAAAAAGCCGTTTCCGCTATTCGGGAAATCATCAAAAAGCCTTCATTGCTAAACCTCATCATTGACGAAAACGAAGTCTGGCAAAGGAAAGTCAAAGAAAAATACAATCTTCCCGACGGATTGCCCCAGATTCAGCTGAATGATTTGTTCCCCGACTTTTCCGAAACGCTGAATTCCTTTTCATTCACCGGCGGAGGTTCGCTCCCGACCGATATCGCGCTTTTGAAATCGCTTTGCAGGAAATTTGAAAATGCAGCTTATTTTGAAATCGGGACATGGCGCGGCGAAAGCGTGAGAAACACAGCAGATGTTGCTAAAGAATGCTATACGCTTAATCTTTCAAAACAGCAGATGTTGGATTTGGGATTACCTGAAAAATACGCCGACGCACATGCTTTCTTTTCAAAAGGATTGCCTAATGTAACACAGTTGTACGGGGATTCCCGAACGTTTGATTATGGCGGATTGAACAAAAAGTTCGATGTGATTTTCATTGACGGGAACCACCATTATGATTTCGTAAAATCTGATACGCAAAAAGTTTTTCAGCACCTGATTCATGAAAATTCCGTTGTAGTCTGGCATGACTATGCTTATCATCCCGAAAAGGTACGGTTTGAAATTATGAATGCTATTTTAGACGGAATACCAAAGGAATTCCATCCGAACCTTTACCATGTCGCCAATACAATGTGCGCGGTTTTTGTGAGAGGGGATTTTAAATCGAAATTAATGGAACACCATAAAAAACCGGAAGTGACTTATGAGGTCTCACTTAAATCAAAACAGTTATAATGTTCGGTTTTTTTGATGATGAAAAAATAAAGCTTTTTTATGGAACCCAACCAATATTTCATTTCCAACACTTCATTTGATGCCCCGCAAAACGGGAAAACAATTGCTTCGGGAGATTTGAAAATCTGGGCACATTCCAATTTAGAACTTACAGAATCTCATTCAGCTCAAACTCAATTAACTTTATTGGGTTTTGTCTTTCATCCTGAATATCCGGGAAATACCAATTTTGAAATTCTTCAAAACTTAGCTGAGCACCCTACCTTATCAATCGAATTTTTTAATTACTTCAATCAGTTAGAGGGAAGATTTGTTTTGATCGTCAAAGAAAATGGCCAAACCGTTATTCTCAATGACCCTGCCGCACAGAGACAAGTATTTTATACTTTTCAGAATGGAATTTTTTATGCCGCTTCTTCCCCTAAATTATTTTATGATTTGACCGGATTGGAATTTCAGATTCCGGGGGAAAAACAAAAAATAATCCAATCAAAAAGATTCAAATTGTTGGAAGAATGGTTTCCGGGAGATGGATATCTCGATCCAATGCTGAAAAGATTATTACCCAATTTTCTGATCGAAATTGAAAATGGAACCGTCAAACGAATTCCATTTACAGTTCAAAAACTTTCCTCTGAAGCGTTAAAAAAATATATCCGAAACAATATTTACGGCTCACTGGAAGCATGTACGTTGCGATTTGATAAAATTCTTTTTGCTGTGACAGCAGGAAGTGACAGTCGCCTGATTTTCAGTTTGACTCCGCACGATGAGAAAATCGAATATTTTCTATATAAACGCGAATCAGAAAACGATGTTGATTACGTCATCGCCAAAAAATTGACACAAAAAAAGAAAATTAATTTGACGGTCGTTCAACCCGGGAAATTATCGCAATCTTTTTTAAGCTTTTTCAAAATCCAATTTCTTCACCCAAGGATTCTTTCAAAACTCCGGAATATTGAGTGGCTGAAAAACCATTATGAAAATACAAATACGGTTGTGATTGCAGGTTATGCAGGTGAAATGCTTCGAAACAGTACCAGTAGCATTAATCCGTATCATAAAAAATTTGAAAATGCAGAGGACTTTATTGAATATCTTCATTATCCGAAATCCGGATATTTAAAAAATTCAATAAAAAAATGGTGGGAGTCGTTGCCGGAATATTTGGATAATTGCCAAAATCTATCACCGCTTGATTTATTTCATTGGGAGCAACACATGGCTCCTTATTGTTCGCAATATACCTTTGAGCAAGATATTTCGGGAGTGGAGATGTTTTGTCCGCTTTCCAACCGCCAGATGATATTGAACCTGATCCACAATACCACTCCGGAAGAACGCTCTGCGCCTGGTGGCATAATTTACCAGATCATCAATGAAACTTCACCGGAATGGAAAGGGATACCATATAATCCGAAACCTTTCCTGAAAAAGTTGAAAGACGAAGTATTCAAAGTTTTACCGTTAGATGTGGTAAACATATTGATAAACAGGTGATTAATGGATGATTTTATTTTGCTTCAGAAGTGAATTCAAAATATAAATACCATACCTCTTCAGGAAAATTTTTTCTACGGAACCTGTGTTTGGCTCCAATCCGAAACGATGGATGTTTTGAGCAAACTCATCGGTTTTCAAGCGTTTTGTGGCAAATGTCAGATCACAGATCTTTGTATCCAAAACACGGTTAAAAAAATCCTTTTTTACTCCTTCATCCGTAAACGGAAAAGAAAAAATACGGTAATCAAGGTTCAGCTTTTCAACGGTTTCATCTACACTTTCATGGGTTTGGCGAAGTTGTTCTTCCAATGAAATCTGGTTATACAAAGGATGATCTACCGAATGTCCGCCGAAATAAAATCCTTGTTTTCTCAGCTCTTCAATTTCTTCCCAGGTCATATAGGGCTTTTCATTTTGAAGGGATTCGTTGAAATCAAGATTCATTTTCTTGGCTAATTCATTAATTTTTGCTGAATCATGATAGGTTAAGTTAAGTAATTCTCCTTCCGAAATTTGTCCTTCGACAAGCTCAGGATGACTCTTTATTCTATCTATGATCAAACTGATTTTATACCGGTAAAACAATCCCTTATTTCCTACAAATCCGGTATTGAGAAAAAAAGCAGCGGGAATGCTCCGGCGCTTTAGGATGGGTGCGATCACGGTGTAACATTCGCGTAAACCATCGTCAAACGTCAGGAAAAAAGAAGGTCCCTCGGGTTTGGTTCCATTTCGGATATGGCTCATCAATTCCTCCAAATCCATCGGGTGATAGTATTTCTGTAAAAAATCCAGTTCTTTTTCAAACTTTTTTACCCTTTTGATGGGATAGAGATGTTTCACGTGCGGACAATCTTCATCGGAAACAATGTGGTAAAACGGGAAAATGATCTTCTTCCCGGAATGTTTGATGATATTTTTCAGAAGCCAGCCCATCATGTAAAAACCGTATCGCCGTCGCCCATATAAATCTCTTTTTCTATGATTTCAGGAAAATCTTCCAATAATTTTTTTCCTGCAAAAAATCCTTTTTTCCAAACTTTGGAATAGATGAATCCACCTTTATTCTTCATTTTTTGAATCAGCTTTTCGTCTGTCAATATCATATAACTGATTTTTTCTTTTCGGATTAAATTCAAAATAAAAGCAGTAAATTCTTCCAGTCCCGATTCGGAATCGGTAAATATATAATGAATCTTCAGGATTTCATTTTTAACCGAATAGAAAAGAAAGCCCTTTATTTCTTTATTTGATTTCAGAACCAATGCTTTCTGATAAAACTTTTTGGCGGTTGTTGTAAAATAATATTTTTTGTCCGGTTCGTCATCCTCCTCCCGCTGCTTTACCCATGGATAGTTTAATATCCATTTGAATTCCTCAATATTCCTTTTGAATAACGAATTCTGAGTATGACGGGAAATAAATTTTCCCAGTTCATCATCAAATTCCGCATTTTCGAGATTCGGATTAGAGTAATCTTTGGTAAATGGTAACCGCAGGTCCAGAAAGAAGTTCCCACACATATCCGTTATTTTTAAAATCGGTTTTAATTTCAAAAAGAATTTTGATTTAGGCGGAAGTATTTCAAAGAGTGAAAGACGATAATAAAACCTGTGGCCGTTCAGGTATTTGAAAATTTCAAAAAAGCCGGAATTTTGAAACATTTTCTCAGATGCAGCCGCATAATTGGTAATCATAAAATACCCGTCATAATCTTCGTAGTGTTCCTGAATCATGGAGTTCAACAACTTATTACGCCGGAATTCCGGATGTGTCCAGGCACTGCTCATCCATCCGATGCTTACAGTTTGTCCGTTCAAATAAATTTTATCCTGAAATACACCTAAATAAGAAACTACTTCCTTTCCTGAATAAATGATATCAAGAACCGGTTTTTGCCCTTCTCCTCGAGGGTTCCTAACATAAGAATACATACGTTTTCCAGAAACAGGGATATGGGAAGAATTTACAAATAATACGGTTTGGGTGTATTCTTCCAGATTACTCAAATAAATCTTATGAATCTTTTCTTTCATATATTAGAATCGAATATTTGAATAATGGGTATAATCCCTCTTCTCAGACCCGAAACTATTGTTGAAATCCGCAATATTCAAATTCATAGACCCCTCAAAATCTAATAATCTTTTTTGGCCGGCAAATTCTTGAATAATAACAGAAAACAAATAAGTAGAAAAATCTAATTTGACTTCAGACTTTTTATTTCGAGCAGAGGCAATTGCATAAATACGGTTTTTTGAAACCATAAAAACTCTATGATTGTTGATTATTCCATCAATACAAATTGAATATTGAATCAAACAATTTCTTTTATCAAGTGTTTGAAAAAATTTCTCATTATTTTCTATAAATTGATACAAATGTGGATAATTTTTTTGAATCAGTTTAAAATACTGTGTATAATCCGTATTAATGCTTAACTCAAAATCAAGAGTGTCTACTTTTATAATATTTTTTTTTCGATCTTTTCGAAACCTCTTATAAACCTCCTCATATGGCCGGTTCAAATCCAATACATAATTCACCCTCCTTTCCCCTTCCGGCTTATAGCATTCCGTATTTTCCTCATTGAAATGATAAGCGCGAACCCGGTATCTGTGCAGTTTTTTTTCAAATTCCCTGAACAATTCATCCGGGATTTCATCCTTGTAAAAAACGCCCAATTGCTGACAATAAATCGGCTGCAGCACAAACTTAAATCCGAATTTATATTGCAAAGGAACCGGCATGACGGCTTCATAATTGCCATAAATCCAGCATTCCCATTTCTCTTTGGTCAGGATGTCCAAGTACCAGTATTCCGCATAAATCCGGTAATTCAAGGCATCATTGATGGCTTTTGAATATTTTTCCAGATCAAGGTCTTTGCGTTTTATTTTGCGGAGCTCGGACATTGAGCAAAAGTAAGGAAATCTTGCTTTTTACCATTAAGACATGAAGAACATTAAGAATTCTTCATTTTCTTAACTTCTTAATGGTTTTTCATCAAACAAACTTTCCATCACTTTCCCCCACCCTTCCCAATTCTCATGAAAATTGGAATTATGAAAAAGGACAACCATCTGCCCGTTTACTTTTTGGATTTCCAATTTTAAACGCTGAATTTCTTCTATGGATTCTTTCACCGATAATTTCATATAATTCCGCATGGAGACATCCATCGCACAAAACGGATGAACCTTTAAAACGGTTTGCTTTTCAGCTTTTAAATCATACCAGAAAAACGGCGTACAAGTTCCGGCACGGAACCCGGTTTCGTCGGCATACGCCATGGAATAATCTTCTGTAATTCCATTTTGGACCAGATTTTTATAAGTTTGGGGAAAATTCAGTCTAATGTAATGCTGACGTGATTTGGTTATTTTCTCACCTAATATTTTTTCCAGTCGGCCGATTTCCGTTTTTAACTTTTCCGGATAGGAATTCGAAGCATATGACGGATGAATCCCGCATTCCGCCCATTCTGAAACTTCTTTGATTTTGTTTTGAAAAGCTAAATTTTCAACGGGATTATTTTTGTCGAACTTTCCATAATCAGCCATCAGCCAGAAGAACATCAATTTAAAATTAACGTCATGCTGAGCTTGTCGAAGCACGATTTTTTTAAAAAAATCAAACGTATCAAAAGGGTCATTTTCTTTTCCCGAAATAATTTTCCTCCGTTTCGCAAATTCTTCGAAATCCAATTTTGCCAGATCTTTCAGATAAGCCCCGGACGTCCGTTGGAAACCCTTGTTCCGGTATTTCCAAACCTGATCCACATCGCAGGTCAGCACCAGTTCAAATTCCCGTTTCTTGAATTCCAGCTGCGGATATTTCGACTTCAATTCTTTTTGAAATTCCAGAATCCAATTGTCCACAAACGGAGTTTTGTAAACCCTGCCGATTCCCGAAATCCGTCCGTGCGCATCTTTCTCTTGCGGTAAATATTCCTCATACCGGCTCAACACAAAAAACAATTTTCCGACAGGGTTTAAGCCCTCAAATTTCACCGAACCGGAAATTCCGTTTTCCAGCATAAATTCATCATGTTCCAGATAGATTTTATCGGTAAGTTTTTGTTTTGAATAATTAATTTTAGGCAAATCCGAAGCCTCAAAAAACTGAACGTTCGAAGTAAGCTCAAAATCCAAACCTGAAAATTCGCGCAGCAGAAAGTCAAACACATATTGGATGCGTGGCGTAATTTTTTCGGTATAAATCAGGAGTTTTTGCATCTTTTCGGTTTACAATATACGTTGTACATTATACAAGTTTTCCTTCGTCGGCGAAGCTAAAATACGCTTTTTGGGTAATAATCAGGTGATCGAGTACCTGAATATCCAAAGTCCGGGCGGCTTCCTGTACTTTTTCGGTAAGCTGATAGTCGGCTCGGCTCGGGTTGAGGTTGCCGGAAGGATGGTTGTGAATCAGGATAATGCTCGTCGCGAACTCTTCCAAAGCGGTTTTCATGATAATCCGTATGTCCACCGAAACCTGGCTGATTCCGCCTCTGCCGATTTGTTCTTTCCTGATGACAAAATTTCCCTGGTTCAGATACAAAACCCAGAATTCCTCTACATTCAAATCCCCGATCACGCCTTGCATCACTGCAAATATATCTTTGCTCTCAGAGATTTTTGGCTTTTCCGGAAGCTCCTGCGCCACCTTTCTTCTCCCGATTTCCAAAGCTGTTATGATACTGACGGCTTTTGCTTCGCCAATTCCCTTGAACTTGCATAAATCTTTGACCGTCAGACGGGAAAGATTATTCCAGTTATTGTCCACCGAATCCAGGATGCGTTTGGCTAATTCCACGGCCGATTCGTTTCGCGAGCCACTTCCCATAATGATGGCCAGCAATTCGGAATCGGAAAGCGCGCGCTGGCCTTTCGACGATAATTTTTCTCTCGGACGGTCGTCTTCTGCCCAGTTCTTGATGGATTTTTGTTGGTAGGGCATTTTGTTTAAGTTTGATATTAAAATTATGAATTTTTCCCAATTTCAGAAATTTCATCGGGCTTCTTTGCCTGTTTCATCCACAAATAAAGCCCAAAACAAGCCAGAATCGTGAAAGCCAGATATTGAAATGATGTGATGATCAATCCTTTGTAGATAAACATCGGGATGCAAATTAGATCACCCAGAATCCAGAAAGCCCAGTTTTCAATGCGTTGTTTGGCCATAAACCACATTCCGACCAAAAATATGGAAGTCGTGAAAACATCGAGCCAGTTGGCCCAATCCAGGTGATATAGACCTAAATCCACGTCGTTCATAGAAAACTGGTTGTCAATAAAAGGTTTGAAATAATAAATCAGCGTAACCAGTCCGATACTCAGGAAAAACAAAATCAATCCGTAAATCCATTCTTTCTTTGTTGCCCAGGTAACTTCTACGTGAATGTTGTCGGTCGAACTTTTTGACCATAGAATCCAGCCGTAAATGCTCATTCCGGTATAATAAACGTTGATGAGCATATCGCCCAGAAGTCCGAATACAAATAAAATATAGACGTAAATGGCTGTGGAAATAATCCCGGTGGGATATACCCAAATATTCCGCAGCATGGAAAAAACCACACTGGCTATTCCTAAAACGGTAGCGGCCAGCTCCAGCCAGATCTGCCAGGTTTCGTAGGTTTGATAGGGTTCGGTGAGGTAATTTATTATTTCGGTCATAAAACTTTAATCTGTGAAAGCCCTGGCAGGGCTAACGTTACTCTACATCCAGCACCCAAACCAGAAAATAATCTTCAATTTTGGTATAATATGCGATAAACTTTTCGCTTTTGATTTCATCTGAAATCCAGCTGGAAATCGGCCTGTTTTTTTTCAACTCAAAAGGTTCTATCCGATAATGATGCAGGAAATTCCAGAGATTTCCACCGTTCAGTTTGTACAATCCTTCCTTGATACCCCAGATAACATGCAGGTATTCTTCTTCCCTTTCGGCCGGAATCCAGCTTGCTTCATCTTCACGAATGAACTTTTCTTTAATGTTCAGAATCTTTCCCGGACGGTTTTTTTCGATGTCAATCCCGATGTTGAATTTGCTCAATCCGATACAGACCATATCAAACGAATGCGTGATGGACAACTGTTTGCTGGAGGGTAGATAGGGCTTTCCGCTTTTATTGTAATACACATCAAAATCCAGGTTCAGCTCTTTGAGGCAGGCGCGCAATCCGAGATATTCCTTTCCCTGTTTCGGCCCTAAAGTCAGGTATTTCATAATGCGGTACGGGCTTAACTGAAGATAATCCAGTAATTCCTCATCGGATTCCGTGGTTTTCCAGCAAACGATCCGGGTAAATTCATCATTATGTAAAGAATTGATAAGGGGCATTTTAACTTTGTAAAATTAGTTTGTACCTTTGCAGTCCGAAAATCTAAGCTGTTTCAAAATTATAATAAATAAACCGAATATGAGTACACAAGTTGAATACATTCCGTACAAAGTAAAAGATATTTCACTGGCCGATTGGGGAAGAAAAGAAATCAAACTGGCAGAAGCCGAAATGCCCGGCCTGATGGCCATTCGTGAAGAATACGGCCCACAAAAGCCGCTGAAAGGAGCAAGAATTGCCGGATGTCTGCACATGACCATCCAGACGGCGGTTTTGATCGAAACTTTGGTGGAGTTGGGAGCAGAAGTTACCTGGTCTTCCTGCAATATTTTTTCTACACAAGACCACGCCGCAGCAGCGATTGCCGCTGCCGGAATCCCGGTTTATGCCTGGAAAGGGATGAATGCTGAAGAATTCGACTGGTGCATTGAACAAACTTTATTCTTCGGTGAGGGCAGAAAACCGTTGAATATGATTCTGGACGATGGCGGTGATCTGACCAACATGGTTTTTGATAAATACCCGGAGCTGACAAAAGATATCAAAGGGCTTTCGGAAGAAACCACAACAGGCGTTCACCGTTTGTACGAAAGAATGGTCAACGGGACTTTGGTGATGCCAGCCATCAATGTAAATGATTCGGTGACCAAATCGAAATTTGACAATAAATACGGATGCCGTGAATCGGCGGTTGATGCGATCCGCCGCGCGACCGATGTGATGCTGGCCGGAAAAAGAGTAGTGGTTTGCGGATACGGCGATGTTGGAAAAGGGACTGCCGCTTCCTTTAAAGGCGCCGGCGCCATCGTTACCGTTACCGAAATCGACCCGATTTGCGCTTTGCAGGCCGCGATGGAAGGATTTGAAGTAAAAAAACTGGATACCGTAGTTGAAAATGCCGATATTATTATTACCACAACCGGTAACTTCAACATTGTCCGGGGAAAACATTTCGAGCAAATGAAAGACAAAACCATCGTTTGCAACATCGGGCATTTCGATAATGAAATCGATATGGCCTGGTTAAATGCAAATTATGGGTCAACCAAATACGAAGTAAAACCGCAGGTGGATGTTTACAACGTAAACGGAAACGAAATCATCATCCTGGCAGAAGGCCGCCTGGTGAATCTGGGTTGCGCGACCGGACATCCGTCTTTTGTAATGTCGAATTCATTTTCCAACCAGACTTTGGCACAAATTGAATTATGGACCAATTCATCGGCTTATGAAAACAAAGTTTATACCTTGCCAAAACATCTGGATGAAAAAGTTGCGGCTTTGCATTTGGCCAAATTAGGTGTGGAACTGGAAACTTTAACGCCCGAACAGGCAAAATACATCGGTGTGGAAGTGAAAGGGCCGTTCAAACCGGAATATTACAGATATTAACCGAAGTTCGAAATTAGCTATAAAATCCCGAAAGTTACCTTTTGGGATTTCTAAACACTTTTCTTTAATTCTTTATAGAATTTCCTTTCGCGTTCAGCGATTCCCATCAATTGGACAGAAAGTTTCTCATAAACATTTTCCCCGTCGCTCCGGTTTTTGTAAACGCGGGAAATGTTCAGCGCGAAATCACGCCACTCATCACCTATTTCGGTCATTTCTTCCGATAATTCCCTGAGTTTCGGATTGTTGAGAATCCGGGAAGATTCCTCCAGGAAAGCCGCATAAATAAAGCGGAATCCGCCGCCTCCTGTACCAATTTCCTCCTGCATCCGGATCAGCTGGCCCAAATAATGGTTCGTTTTTTTTACCCCGATCTTTTTCGGCCATTTCCTGATGTTTCCGGCTACCCGCTTCATCGCGCTTACACCAATAATCGGAACCGGCGCCAGCATATCGTTACAGGTTTTTCTGATTCCTTTTCTGATGGCTTTTTCCCAATCATATTTCGTCGGGACGCTTTCCAGGTAATACAAATGCCCTTTTGGCGCCAGCGCGCCTTTCGCAAAACGGACTTTTTCCAATTCCTTTTCTGTAAGCATGGTTGTCATTTCCATCACCGGATCGCTAATGAGGTAATTTTCATTTTCCTTTCCGTAAACAACCAGATTATGCGCGTTGAAGTGGAAACGGTATTCGTCCGGAAAATACGTCAGGTTGTAAACACCCACCTGCAGTCCGACCGGAATTCCCTGTTTCAGTTTTTCGTCCAGCATTTTTTGCGCTTCCTGTGCCGATGAGAATTTTTTATGTACGACTTTGATTCCCAATTGTCTGGCAAATCTTCTGAAAATAAACCCGGGCATAGGCCGGTAACTGAATCCCGGCGCGAAATTCACTTTTAAGAAAGGCAAATAAACAAAAAATAATCCCGCACCGATGCCAAAAACCAAAGGTTCGGAAACTTTCACGCCTTTATGGTTCATCAAATTGGAAATCACGCCGTTTTCACAATGAGCGGATTGTGTATGTTGAAAATCAATCTGCATTGGCCGGGTCAAAATTTTTTAATTCCTCAACCGAAATCTCAAAAACATCGGCATATTTCTTCAATGTTCCGGTTGATAATTTCCGGAATCTTTCAGGATTAAAATGTCGCTTGACAAACCACCGGTGAATGCCCGCATAGCTCGCCAGCAAAGGCAAATCCATCTTATGAAGTTCCATGAAATAGACAATCGGGCTGAGCTTCCCTTCGGCAATTTCCTGTTTGGTCTGTTCAATTCTTTCGCGGATCAAATCCATGGATTCGTCCAACGCAATTGATTTCACATCCCAGCCGGAGCTTTGCACCATTGTGTAATTCCCGTTTTCATCCACGGCATAGCAAAGCTCATTCAGCTTTTTTTCTGAAAGGCTTCCTTTGTCCTGCGGTACTTCTTCCTTTTTCACAATTCCCTGGTTTGTAAAATCATTTTCATTTCGGTGGTAAAAGCAATTTCGGAACGGACAGAAATTTCGGCTTTTACATTACAAATTTTCAAATTTTCCGTGTCAAAAACAAGCTCTGTGGAAGTTACCGTAAAAAGTTCATCGGCTGATTCCGGAAGAAAACAGGTTTTCAGTTCCGTGATATGGCTGATGAATCCGACGGAATCTTTACCTGCGCCCCATAAGTCATCCTGAGTATCGGCAAAAAAGAATTTCAGGAAAACGAAGCTTGTCTGCGCCGCATTTTCCAGTAAACCCATTTCAGAAAAAAATCCGTCCGAAAAAAATATACAGCTTTCGTCAATTTTGTAACGCGTTTCGGCCGTTAAACCATCGACAGAAATCACTTTGTCAACACATAAAATCGGTTTTCTGTGCGGGATCAATTCTTCAATTTCCGGATAAATTTTATTCAAAATCCTTGGCAATTATGGTCCGCATTTCACCCTGCGCGATGAGTTTTTCACCTAGGTAAACTTCACCCGAGACCATCGTTACACCTAAAACCTGCTGCAAAACCACAACCTTTGTCCTGATTTCCTGCCGGACTCCGGGCAGTTCGAATATATCAATATTGCGGATGGAACCAATATAGCCAACCGGCGCGGGAAGATTTTTCAAGTAATAATAATAGCCCTGGTACAACGCGATGGTTTGCGCGAAATGCTCGATGATTCCGGCTTCGCTGAGCTGGTTTTGTGCATTGACCAGAATATGGTTTTCAGGAACGGTAAATCCTGAAAGTATTTCATTTTCAGCATGTTCATAAATCGTATCGACAAGCACAAAAGGCGGCCGCTGCGGAATGAGCTTCAGGATTTTTTCTTCAGATGAAATAATGGCTTGCGTCATACGACTTCTAATAATCCGTAAACATAAGAAAATCTGCCGCTTTCAGGAACGGATAAAAGGATTTTTTCACCTTTTTTTAAATTCCCGGAATAGAAAAGCTCTTCTAATTGAAGGTAAATGGAGGCAGACCCGATGTTTCCGAATTTTTCCAGGTTCACAAACCATTTGTCCAGCGGAATGTTGATTCCCTCTTTGATAAAGGCTTCGTTCAGCCGGTCGTGGAAATAATAGGACGAAATATGCGGCAGGAAATAGTCGATTTCCTCTTGTTTTGTATTGTTTTCAGAAAGGATTTTGCAGATGCTTTCGGCTCCTTTCCCGATGATGTGTTCGTCCAGGAGCTTGATGTCCTGTTTGATGGCAAAGAAAGATTCCGTCAGCCAGTTTTCGGGGTCGGTGTCACTCCAGGAAATCAAATTTCCGTTCTCGTCTTTTACCGCACCGGCATACATACAGGTTTCGAGTTCATTGGCGTAGGAAACTCCTTTTATCCAATTGATTCTCAGAGAAATCCCATTCGGGTTGGGTTCATTACCCAATAACATTGCCCCGGCACCGTCAGACAACATCCAGCGTAAAAAATCTTTGTCAAATGCAATGACAGGATTTTGTTCCAGCCGGATTAATTTATCGGCTTCGTTGTTATATTTATCGGCTCTCAGCCAGGATGAAACACGCTCGGAGCCGGTACAAACCGCTTTTTTTGCGGTTCCGGACGAAATAGCCATATAACCGTATTTCAAAGCGTTCATTCCTGAAGTGCAAATCCCGGTAGCAGAATTGATTTCCATCGGTTTGTTTTGCCATAATCCGTGTACCATGCTTGCGTGGGACGGCAACAGCTGATCGGGTGACGAAGTCCCACAGGAAAGGATGTCGATTTCTTCAACGGAAACGCCTGTTTGTGCGATTAATTCCCGAATGGCTTCGACAGTCAGTTGCGCGTTGTTATGCGTAGGATTCCCGTTTTCGTCAATGGCATAAAATCTCTGTACAATCCTGTTATTTCTCAAAACGATTGACCGTGCGCGCGATGGTTTTCCGTTTACGAAACCCAGTACGCCTTCCATCTGGTCATTAGTTACCGCCTTGTTGGGCAGGAATTTAGAAACCGCTCTGATATAAACATTCTGCATTTTTGACTACTTCAAATTGACTGACTGGTAATATTCTGTTTCCTTCCTAAATTTGAAAAAGAATGGCAAAGATAAGATTAAAAATAAAATTGTGACAACCGGGGCAATAATCCACAATGCAATCCACAGATAAACATAAAATGCCTTGAGCCACGGCCTGCGTTTCGGGTCGCCGGGAAGCCCTTTTTTACGGATAATGGCAGACCATTTGGAAAAAATAAAATTCCCTCTTTTGTCAATGAAAACCAATAACGGCTTTATAGTAACGGCTTTGAAATCAATTAATTCTTTTTGTAAATCAGCATAAGCATTTTGTTTTAGATGTCTCAGTATCGGAACGCCAAATTTTTCAGATTCCTGAATATCTTTGTCCGAAACGCCAGGTTTCGGGAAAATGCCCAGATAAGAATTTTTCTTTCCTTTCATCATCCAGTGAACAATGGTAATCAGGCTGACGTGGTTGACATTTCTATCTACCAACGCAATATTACCGACTAATTTTGCTCCGGAATCTTTCAGCAATTTTTTGACCTTTTCCTGTGCCATCACCCACATATTCCGGCAGCCGATCACTGTGATAACAGGTTTACCTTCGAGGATTTTTTTTCCTTCTTCACTTTTTAAAAATGAATTCACGGGAATGGACGGCGACAAATACCAAACCTGGTAGCCTAAAATAATCAGATCAAAATCTTTATTGATAATTTCCTGCGGAACGGGGTTCAATTCACAGGGAATTTGCAAAAAGGATTCGGGAAAGGCATCGAAAAAAGTTGTTCCGTCCCACGGAAACGGATAATCCTGCACCGGCTCTATTTTGTGAAAAGTCAATTCAACATCGGAATCTTCCTTTAAAGGGGAAAGAATCTGATCCAGGATTTCTTTTTGCTGGCCAGTTTGGGTATAATAAACAACAAGAACTTTTTTCATTTGCTATGAATCCTTTTTCCAAAAGTCGTAATAATTAAACCATTGCAAAGGATATTTTTCCAGAATTTTCTCAATGCTCCGGGTATAGCTTTCCAAAAGAGATTGCGCATCCCGGTTTTTGAATTCGGCTTTTCGTGCATACAAATGATAATGGCGGTTTCTTTCGCGCATGACGTACACAAACAAAACCGGTGTATTCAAACGTGAACTGAGCAGAAACGGGCCGGCGGGAAATTCTGCGTTTTCACCTAAAAATTCTGCTTCCAGTGTTTTGGTATTTGGAAGAAAACGGTCACCTGTAAAGCAAATAATTTGTTGATCTTCAATGACATTATGAATATCAAAAATATGGGACATATCGTCTTTGACAATGATGAATTCCACTTTGGGCTTCGCCATAACGGAATCCAGCAAAGATTTGATCGCCCTACGCTCTTCGTCGGTTGTAACGAGGTGGATTTTTTTGTCGAATCCATACATAAAATGCTGCGCCAGTTCAAAGTTCCCGACATGCGCGCTGATCATAATCCCGGCCGATTCATCCCTGGCCAGCTGGTGAATGTTTTCGACGCCGTCAAATTCATAAGTGAATTTGTTTTCCAAACCTGCCGCAATAGCGACTTTATCAATCAGGGTTTGCCCGAAAATAAAATAATTCCGGTAAGTATTAATTAAACTTTTCAGTATAGAATTATGATGTTTTTCTCTGAAATACAGGTAAATAACCCGAGTTTGTTTCCGGTTAAATACAAAATAATAAAAGGAAACAAATACCAGCAAAAAATATGCGGCATTGATTCCTATATTTTTGATGAGATAGATAAAAATTTTATAGCCGGTTTCCGGCCCTACCGATTTACCTTCCCATTCTGCCATTTAAAGTCAACTTTATGCCAAAGCATGAAATTTCTGGTCAACGGTATCGTACAAATCATTGAATGTGTGGATGTCCTGAAAATCTTTCCCTTCCAGCTTTACACCGAAATTAGATTCTATAATTACCACTAAATCAACATAATCCAGGCTGTCAAGCGCCAAAGACTCTTTCATATTTGCTTCCGGTTGGATAACGCTTTGGTCAACCTCGAATTCATCAACCAAAAAATCATTAATCGTTTGAATAATTTCTTCTCTGTCCATACGTGTCTTTTATACTTATTGTTTTAGTTTCTTAACGATCAGGGCAGAATTGGTTCCGCCAAATCCAAAAGAATTCGACAAAAATACATCAAATTTTTGGTTTAACGTATTTTTAACTAAATTCAGGTTTTTTGCCGCCTCGTCAACTTCTTCCAGATTGATGTTGGGAGCGACAAAACCGTTTTGCATCATCAGCATGGAATAAACGATTTCACTTGTTCCGGCCATCCAGCATTCGTGTCCCGTCATGGATTTTGTGGAACTCACATACGGATTGCTTCCGAAAATCCGGTCAATGGCCAGTGCTTCATTAGCATCACCAATCGGCGTAGAAGTCGCATGGGCATTAATATATTCGATTTCATCCGGCTTCATTCCCGCCTGTTGCAGCGCCATTTCCATGGCACGTTTCGGCCCTTCGATATTCGGGGTTGAAATATGTTCGCCGTTTGATGAAAATCCATATCCGACAACTTCCGCCAAAATATTCGCTCCTCTCTTCACGGCGGATTCATAATCTTCCAGAATAATGGTGGCTGCACCGCCGCCCGGAACCAATCCGTCGCGTTGAGTATCGAAAGGACGCGATGCTTTGGTGGGTTCATTTTCCCGAATTGAGAAAACACCCAATCCGTCGAAACTTCCCATTGAATATTTATTGGTTTCCTGCGCACCGCCGCAAATCACGATGTCCTGCAAACCCTGTTTGATCAATAAAAACCCTAAACCTATTGAATGCGAACCGCTTGCGCAAGCGGCGCTGATGGTCATATTGATGCCTTTGATTTTGTAAATAGTGGACAGATTCATCGTAACCGTTGAATTCATCGATTTAAATATCGCGCCGGAACCCACTAAAGTTGTGTCTTTTTTCTCACGGATGATTTCAATGGATTCCCAAACGGATTGGGAAACACTGTCATTTCCGTATAGCAGTCCAACAACGTTTCCATCAAAAAATTTAGGTGAAATCCGGGCATTTTTTAAGGCTTCTTCGGTGGCGACAAATGCGTATTCACTTTCTTCCGCCATGGAAATCCGTTGCCGCCGGGAAAGGATTTTGGACAAATTCGGCCTTTCAACAAAACCTGTAAGCGCAGAACGGAAACCGAATTCTTTGCGTTCCGGGGAAAAAATAATCCCTGATTTTCCTTCGTATAACGAAGTTTTGGTTTCTTCCAGGTTCGTTCCTAAAGAAGAATAAATTCCCATTCCTGTGATAACTACGCGCCTCATTATCTCTGCAATTAAGCGTAAATTCCGCCGTTGATATTAATTGTTTCCCCGGTGATATAAGAAGATTTTCTGGAGGCCAGAAAGCAAATCAGGTCTGCAACTTCTTCCGCTTTACCGAAGCGATTTAAAGGTACTAATTTTTTTAATTCGGACTGGTCTAAATCACTCGTCATGTCGGTTTCTATGAATCCGGGCGCAACGGCATTAACCGTAATGTTGCGTTTGGCAATTTCCTGCGCCAATGCTTTAGTGGCACCGATCAATCCCGCTTTAGCAGCGGAATAATTGACTTGTCCCGGCGTTCCTTTCATCCCGGAAACCGAGGCCACATTGATGATTCTTCCGTAACGGTTTTTCAGCAAATCCTGGATTAAAGTCCGTGTAACGTTGTAAAATCCGTTCAAAGTTGTATCCAGGACATTGCTCCAGTCGTCATTTTCCATCCACATCAAAAGCCCGTCGCGGGTAATCCCGGCATTGTTGACGATGACTTCAATCACGGCTTCGGGATGCGCTTCTTTCCAGCTATTTAATTTTGATTCAACTTCTTCTTTATTGTTGACGTCAAACTGTAAAATTTCCCCGTTCCTACCATTTTCCTGAATGGTTTTCAAGGTTTCTTCCGCCGCTTTTTGGTTAGATTGATAATTGATCAAAACCGCATACCCCAGTTCTTTTGAAAGCCTGATGCAGGTTTCTTTTCCGATTCCTCTCGAACCGCCGGTTACCAATGCAAATTTTGTTTTTTCCATCATTAAAATTCGGTAAAAAGGTTAATTTCTGATACAATTATATTTTCCGGCTTTTCAGGAAATTTTTTGTTTCATTTAAATAAGAAGACAAAACCATATCCTCTTTAAAATTAGGAACAATTGCCCTGATCTGATGATAAACTTCCTGTCCTTTCGGTGATAATTTTTCCAGACAATCTAAATAATCTATCGCCTGAACGAGCGTAATCAACTGAATTGAAACAACTTCAAATGAATTGTCAATTACTCTTTTGGTCAGGCCGGCCGCGTTGGTTCCCATGCTCACAACATCCTGGTTGTCCTTGTTGTTCGGAATGCTGTGAATATACATCGGGTTTGAAAGCGTCTGATTCTCGGCTGTTGTGGAAGTAGCAGTAAACTGCGCGCCCTGCATCCCGAAGTTCAATCCTAATTTGCCTAAATTGACAAATGCCGGAAGCATTTCGTTCAATGACGGATTCAGCAAATAATTCAACTGCCTTTCCTGCAGCATGCTCAGCTTGGTGATGGCAATCCGTAATTTATCCATTTCAAACGCCACATAATCGCCATGGAAATTTCCGCCATGGTAAACGTTCCGGGATTTAATATCCACAATCGGGTTATCATTGGCTGAATTTACTTCCTCTATCAGGATTTTTTTCGCGTTTTCTATACATTCGTAAATCGGCCCCAGAATCTGCGGAACGCAACGAATGGAATAATACTCCTGCAATTTATCTTTGAAAATACTTTCCTGGTTTTTGCCATTGTAAAGGTGTTCTTCCCTTTTCCGGATCAATTTGCTCCCGCTGATGAAATCACGCATCATCTGCGCTACCTGCTGTTGCCCGGAATGTTTTTTGGTCGCGTTCAGGGTTTCCGAAAGATGGTCGTCATAAGCCGCCATGATTTCATTGATCAAACCCGAACAATTGATTGACCACTGAAATAATCTTTCGGCATAAATTAAATTGACAATCCCTATCCCCGACATGATGGAAGTTCCGTTCATCAAAGCCAATCCTTCTCTCAGATGAATTTTTAAAGGATTCAATCCTTCTTTTTCAAAAACTTCACCTGTCTGTTTCTTTTCTCCTTTGTAATGTACTTCTCCTTCCCCGATCAAGGCCAAAGCCAGATGCGCCAATTGCACCAGGTCACCGCTCGCGCCTACGCCGCCATGGCTGTAAATCACCGGGAAAATTTCACGGTTAATCATCTCTTTCATTAATTCGATGGCAGAAACATGAATCCCGGAATGCCCGAGTGAAAGCGTATTCATTCTTGCCAGCATTCCTGATTTTACATACAAAGGACTTAATTCCTCACCCATTCCCGTAGAATGGCTTCTGATTAAATTATATTGCAAACGGACTCTGTCGGCCTCGTCAATTTTGTATTGAGCCATCGGCCCGAAACCCGTATTGACACCATAAATAATTTTGTTTTCGGCAAAATGGCTGAGAAATTCAAAGCTTTCATTAACTCTTTTGAGAAGAGCGTCAGAAAGATTGATTTTTTCTCCGTCAAATAAAATATCCTGAAAAATTTTCAGTGTAACCGAACCATCTAATTGAATCATACTAATTTAGTTTTTTTAGCAGAGTGGTCGCAAATTTAAGAATATCTGTATAAATTTGGGCTGAAATTAAGACTTAAATAAAATAATGAAAACGGAAAATGTAGATGTGCTGGTAATTGGCGCGGGACCTTCAGGAGCAGTTGCTGCTTCTATTTTACACAAAAACGGAATCCATGTAAAAGTTGTGGAAAAAATGAAATTTCCCCGGTTTATGATTGGCGAAAGCCTGATTCCCCGTTGTATGGACAATTTTGATGAAGCAGGTTTCATAGAAGGAATCCTGGAAAAAAACTTCGAGAAAAAATTAACCGCAAGATTTTTAAGAGGTGATGAAATTTGTCATTTTGATTTTAGCCAGAAATATACAGACGGCTGGGACTGGACATGGCAGATGCCAAGGGCCGAATTTGACAAAACACTGACCGATATTCTGGAAAGCAGAGGAGTGGAAATTGAATTTGAAACCACTGTGGAAAATGTGGTTTTTGAAGGAACCAATTCAGTGACAACGGTTTCCAATTCAGAAGGCACAAAAGAAATTCACGCCAGATTCATCATCGACAGCAGCGGATACGGCAGGGTTTTGCCCCGTTTATTAAATCTGGATGCACCAAGTTCTCTTGAACCCATGTCCGCGATTTTTGTTCATTTAAAAGATAAAAGACGGCCGGAAGGTGGAGAAGGAACCCAAATTACCTTTGACGTCCTTTCTCAGAGGAACTGGTTTTGGGTGATTCCTTTTTCAGAAAATGTTTCTTCCCTCGGGCTGGTCGCGCCGAAAGAATACCTGGAATCAATTGATACGGGCGACAATACATCGACTTTTCGAAATATCATCCGGCAATCAGATTATTACAAGAACCGTTTTGACGGATTGGAATTTTTATTTGAGCCAAAAAAATTAGTGGCATATTCGTCCGCTGTCAAAAAACTGTATGGCCCGGGATATGCTCTGACCGGTAACAGCGCTGAGTTCCTGGATCCGGTTTTTTCATCGGGCGTATGTTTTGCATCGGAATCCGGAGCGACGGCTGCCCGACTGATTTCCAGACAGCTAAAAGGCGAAACGGTGGATTGGGAAAAAGAATATGAAGCATATATCATGGAAGGCGTGAGTGTTTTTCGTTCTTATGTAAAAACCTGGTACACAGGCGAATTGCAGCGTTTATTTTTCCATCCGGAAGTAAATGAAGACATCAAAAGCAAACTTTGTTCGGTTCTGGCCGGTTATGTTTGGGACAAAACCAATCCGTTTGTGTCCAAGCATGACAGAGCGGTTCAGGCGATTGCCCATGTTTTGACATGATGAAATTAAATAAACAAAGACCAATTTTATTTATACTGATTCTTTTAGGCCTGAACATTTCCTGTTCGGGTACAAAAGAATTACCTCATTATCAGGCATATAATTCTGAGCTTCCCGAAAGAAAACAGATCTCTGAAGATTTTTATTCGGTTGGAAATGATAAATTATTAAAAAACCAATACGGAATCTGGGAATTGTATGTGGAAGGAAATCCATTGGAAAGAGGAATAGCCAACGGCGAACTCACCAAAGAGCTGATTTACAAACAGGAATCCGCTTTTGTTTCCAAAATTGAAGAATTAATCCCATCGAAATTCCAGCAAAAAATCTTACGGGTATTTTTGAAATATTTCAACCGGAAGCTGGATGAAAACGTAAAGGAAGAATACAAAGTGGAAATCTACGGAATTTCCCAATCTACTTCACATGATTTTGATTTTGTCGCGCCGGTTTACTGGCGCACGCTTTATTTCCACGCGGCGCACGACATCGGCCACGCGTTGCAGGATCTGGCGATGGTCGGCTGTACTTCTTTCGCAGCCTGGGGAAATCATACCGAGGACGGAAAAATGCTCATCGGGCGGAATTTTGATTTTTATGTAAACAATGAATTTTCCGAAGACAAAATCGTCGCTTTTTTTAACCCGGATGAAGGCTACAAGCACGCCATCGTTACCTGGGCAGGATTTGTGGGCGCGGTTTCCGGGATGAATGAAAAAGGCCTTACCGTTACAATCAACGCGGGCAAATCTTCCATTCCGCTGAAAGCCAAAACGCCGATTTCGCTTTTGACAAGAGAGATTTTGCAATATGCAGCCAACATTGACGAAGCGATTGAAATCGCTAAAAAACGTGAAGTTTTTGTTTCCGAGTCGATCATGGTAGGAAGCGCGGCAGACAAATCTGCGGTTTTGATTGAAGTTTCACCAAAAAAATTCGGGGTATATAAATTGGAAAGCTCAGCGGACTTGCTGATTTGTTCCAATCATTTCCAAAGCGAAACTTATACGGATGACAAAAAGAACCTGGAAGCCATCCAGGATTCACACTCAAAATACCGGTTTGACCGGATGAACGAGCTTTTCAATGAAAATCCACCTATAACACCGGAACTTGCCGCTGATTTTTTGCGTAACAAAGAAGGCCTGAATGATTTGGAAATCGGTTATGGGAACGAAAAAGCTATCAACCAGCTGCTTTCCCACCACGCGGTGATTTTCAAACCCGAAGACCGGCTGATGTGGGTTTCAGCCAATCCGTTTCAGTTGGGTGCTTTCGTCGCTTATGATCTGGGCGAGGTTTTTGATAAAATGAAAAACCTCAAAGAACCGAATTCGGTCGCGGTTGATTCTTTGACAATTCCGGAAGATGAATTCATGTATTCCCAAGAATTCAAAAATTACATGGAATTCAAAAAGCAATTAAAGTTGATTCGTTCAAAAATCGAAAACAAAGAATCCGTTCCCGTTCCCGATGAGGATCTGCTTAATTTTATAGAATTAAATCCCGAATACTGGTTAAGCTATTTTACGGTTGGCGAATATTATTTTCATCAGAAAAATTACCAAAAAGCGGTTGAAAATTACCAAATTGCGCTAACCAAAGAAATTACAACTTTGCCCGATAAGAAATTGATTGAAAAAAGGATCCGAAAATCTGAACGAAAATTAAAATGATACCCATACCGGAAATTGAAACAAAAAATTCGGAACAAATAAAAGCCTTTCAGGAGGAATTGCTCAAAAAGCAACTGGTTTACCTGAAAGAAAATTCACCTTATTATTCAAAATTATTTTCATCTAACTTAATTGATATTAACCAAATTAATTCTATTGAGGATATAAGTAAAATTCCGGTTACGACCAAAAATGATTTGCAAAAATACAATGATGAATTCCTGTGCATTCCACGGGAAAAAATTGCGGATTATGTCACGACTTCGGGGACTTCGGGCGATCCGGTTTTGATTGCATTGTCCGACAATGATCTGGAGAGATTGGCTTATAACGAAGAATTGTCCTATCAGTGCGCCGGTTTAGACGAAAAAAGCATTATTCAGCTAACAACGACCATCGACCGGCGATTTATGGCCGGGCTGGCATATTTCCTGGGTGCCAGGAAAGCGGGAATCGGTGTTGTGAGAGTGGGTTCCGGCGTTCCGGAATTGCAGTGGGATACCATTAAAAGAGTAAAGCCCAATACGTTGATTTGTGTTCCGTCTTTTCTTTTGAAGATGATCGAATTTGCTGAACATTCGGGAATTGATTACCTGAATTCAAGCGTGAAAAAGGCGATTTGCATTGGTGAGCCTTTGAGAAATCAGGGCTTTTCCGATAATGTACTGGCATCAAAAATCAAAGCGAAATGGCCGGTTGAATTGTATTCGACTTATGCCTCAACTGAAATGGCGACCGCTTTTACCGAATGTAAAGCAGGAAACGGCGGACATCATCATCCGGAGCTCATTATCTGTGAATTTCTGGATGAAAATAATCAATCCGTTCAGAAAGGAGAACCCGGGGAATTAACCATTACAACTTTAGGCGTCGAGGCAATGCCATTGCTGCGTTACAAAACGGGCGATATCGTTCAGCCCTGTTTTGATGAATGTAATTGCGGAAGGACAACCATGCGTCTAGGTCCATTGATCGGGAGAAAGCAACAGATGATCAAGTACAAAGGCACATCGCTTTATCCACCGTCGTTATTGGACTTGCTGAATGATTTCGATGAAGTGAAGCACCATGTTATTGAAGTTTTTTCCAACGAAATAGCCGAAGACGAGATTCATGTAAAAGTTTTTTCGACAGATGAGTCGGACGAATTACAGGACAGGATCAAAGACCGTTTCCGGGCAAAAGTCCGGGTAAGCCCGAAAATTATTTTTGTTGGCGAAGATGAAATCCTTAAAATTAAATTTCCTGAAAATTCAAGAAAAAGTATCACATTTGTGGATAATCGAAATTTAAAAAACTAAAATTATTTTTTATGAAATTAAGACTATTTTTTATCGCAATGATTGCATTCACCATTTCCGTATCGGCTCAGAAGATGAAGGTTGAATCCGGGAATTTTGATTTCCTGAAAGGCCAGTCTGAACTGAAAGTTGCTTTTGACTATAGCAAAACGACTTTTTACAACGAAAAAATGAGCGAGGATGAATACATAGACAAAAGAGTGAAAGAAATAACCGGCGACAAAGGCAAGGCGGAAGCCGAGAAATGGAAAAACGACTGGGATTATTCGAAAGCCAATTCTTTTGTCGATAAATTCCTGGCATCTATGAACAAAAATATGAAAATCAAGTCTTCTGCAGGCGCAAACGCGAAATACACATTGATAGTGGAAACAACATGGGTTTATCCGGGATGGTTCGCGGGAGTAATGAAACAGCCGGCAAAAGTAAGCACAAGCCTGAAGTTTGTAGAAACTGCAAATCCCGGCAATGTCCTGTTGGTCGTAAGCAGCAAGAACGCGCCCGGGGATAATTTTGTGGGCGTAGCCAATAATAACGACCGAATCGCGGAAGGTTATGCCAAAACCGGGAAATCCCTGGCAAAACTGATTGATAAAAAAGTAAAATAATTCCGTAGATAATAAACAAAACTTTGCCAAAGCTTTTACTATATGAGTAGAACTTTTGCAAAGTTTTTTGGAATTAAGATTTCAGGCTTGCAAGCGCTTTTTCGTAGTTGGGTTCATCCACAATTTCAGGAACCTGTTCCGTATAAGCAACATTTCCATCTTCGTTCACCACCACGACTGCACGGCTCATCAGGCCGGCCAGCGGCCCGTCCGTAATTTTTACCTGGTAGGCATCTGAAAAATTATTGTCGCGGAATTCAGAAAGCGTTTCCACATTTTTCAGACCTTCCGCGGCACAAAAACGATTCTGTGCAAAAGGCAGATCTCTCGAAATGCATAAAACAGCCGTATTGTCAAGACCCGATGCTTCCTGGTTAAATCTTCTTACCGAAGCCGCGCAGGTTCCGGTATCAACACTCGGAAAAACATTCAGGACAACTCTTTTTCCTTTATAATCGTTCAGCGATCTTTCGGCCAGATCGCCGTTAGTCAGTTTGAAATCAGGCGCTTTTGAGCCTACTTCCGGTAAATTCCCTTTTGTATGGATGGGATTTCCTTTCAATGTAATATCAGCCATAACTTTTTTCCATGCAATTTACACCGATTACCTCAGAAACACTCATAATAAATCGCTAAATTCGTCTATATTTTTAACGGATGAATTACAAAACGTTTGAAACCGAAAGATTAATCCTCAAACCGACAAATGAAAACGATGTGGAATTCATTTTTGAATTGTTAAATTCCCCGAAATGGATGCAATACATTGGCGACCGGAATGTAAAAACAGTAGAGGAAGCACAAAATTACATCCGGCAAAGAATGCTTCCGCAATTAGAAAAACTTGGGTTTTCAAATTATACGGCCATCAGGAAAGAAGACAATGCAAAGATCGGAACCTGCGGGCTTTATGACCGGGAAGGAATGGAGGAAACCGATATTGGTTTTGCGTTTCTACCGCAGTACGAAAAAAAAGGTTATGCTTATGAAGCCGCCCGGAAAATCCTGACGGAAGCAAAAAGCAGTTTCGGGCTGGAAAGGCTTTGCGCATTTACCACAAAAGATAATTATTCTTCTCAAAAGCTGCTGGAAAAATTAGGGTTGAAAGCCAGCGGAACCATCACTATACCTAATGACGATGAAGAATTGCTGCTTTATAAAATTGAATTATAGCAGGCATAAATATATCTATCGGGAAATTGAAAGCTTCACCCCGATTTAACTATCTTCGCACAAAATTTTAGCAAAACGAATATGTTACTTTCATCAAGGTTACAAAAGCTGGAGCAACCGCCAACCATTGCTATGACACAGAAAGCGCGTGAATACAAGCAGCAGGGAAAAGATGTCATCAGTTTGAGCATTGGCGAACCGGATTTCGACACACCTGATTTTATAAAAGAAGCCGCCATTCAGGCCATTCATGACAATTATTCGCATTATCCGCCGATTGCCGGATTTCCTGAACTGAAAGAAGCGATCATCAATAAGTTCAAAAGAGAAAATAATTTAGCCTACAAACCTTCGCAGATCGTTGTTTCAACCGGAGCGAAACAATCCATTTACAATACTTTTCAATGTATCTTAAATGATGGCGATGAAGTGATTATACCGGTTCCTTACTGGGTAACTTATGCCGATATTGTCACCTTGTCTGGAGGCAAACCCATGTTTGTTGAAACTTCGATTGAAAATGATTTCAAACCGACTGTTGAAATGCTTGAAAAAGCGGTTACTTCAAAATCGAAAGCCATTATTTTCAGTTCGCCCTGCAATCCGAGTGGAAGCGTTTACAATGCTGAAGAATTGAAATCGATTGCACAATTTGCGGAAAAACATGATCTGATCATCATTTCAGATGAAATTTACGAACACATTGTTTATGGTCAAAAAGCAATAAGCATCGCTACTTTTCCGGAAGCCCGCAACCGGACGGTTACCATCAACGGGCTTTCAAAAGCTTACGCGATGACAGGCTGGAGGATCGGTTATATCGGTGCGCCGGAATGGATTGCCAAAGCCTGTGAAATATTACAAAGCCAGGTAACTTCCGGTGCGAATTCCATTGCCCAGCGAGCTGCCATTACGGCGTTGAACGCTGATTTGTCTGAAACGAAATATATGATTGACGCCTTCGCGAAACGACGGGAAAAAATGATAAAATGGATCAGTGAAATTCCCGGATTCAAAGTTTCAGAACCCAAAGGCGCTTTTTATATGTTTCCCGACGTTTCGGCTTTATTTGGCAAAACATTTAAAGGAAAACAGATCAATAATTCAGATGACCTGGCCATGTTTCTTTTAGATGAAGTGTATGTTTCAACCGTTGCGGGAAGCGCTTTCGGAATGGATGACTGCCTGCGGATTTCCTATGCCGCTTCCGAAGAACAATTGGAAGAAGCCATGCGCAGGATTAAAGAAGTATTGAGTTGATTCTGAACTGACACAAATCACGGATTTGATTCCTGATTCGTTTGTATTTTTGCAGTGTGGATTTGAAAATTAATTCACTCTCATTCAAATTATTAAATCAAAATGATCCAAACAGATATATTAATCATCGGCGCCGGCCCAACCGGTCTGTTTACCGTTTTTGAAGCCGGCCTGCTCAAAATGCGCTGCCACATCATTGACGCTTTGCCTCAACCCGGCGGACAGCTGGCAGAGCTTTATCCCAAAAAACCGATTTTCGACATTCCGGGTTATCCGAGTGTAAATGCGGGGGAACTGGTCGATAATCTAATGGAACAGATCAAACAGTTCGAACCGGGATTTACTTTGAATGAAGTGGCCGAAACCATTGAGAAACAAGATAGCGGCAGTTTTATCGTTACCACAAATAAAGGGACCCGGCACCAGGCAAAAGCCATTGCAATTGCAGGCGGCCTGGGAAGCTTCGAACCGAGAAAACCGGAGCTTGAAAATATTGTGCAGTTCGAGGAAAATGGTGTGGAATATTTTGTAAGGAATCCCGAAATGTTCCGTGACAAGCGAATTGTGATCGCCGGCGGCGGCGATTCCGCACTTGACTGGAGCGTTTTTCTGGCCGATGTCGCTTCCGAAGTAACTTTGGTTCACAGAAGAAATGAGTTCCGCGGCGCATTGGATTCCGTTGAAAAAGTCCAGGAATTAAAACAGCTTGGCAAAATCAGTTTAATTACGCCGGCCGAAATAAAAGAGCTTCACGGAAATGAGCGGTTGACTGCGGTCACACTTGAGAAAGAAGGTGAAAAGCAAACCATGGAAACCGATTACTTCATCCCGCTTTTCGGGCTTTCACCGAAATTAGGGCCGATTGCCACCTGGGGGCTGGAAATTGAGAAAAACGCCATCAAAGTCAATAATGCTTTGGATTACCAGACCAACGTCGAAGGAATTTATGCCATTGGCGACATCAATACTTATCCGGGAAAATTAAAACTGATTCTTTGCGGATTCCACGAAGCGACAATGGCCGTACAAAGTATTTATCAGCGATTAAATCCCGGTAAAAAATATGTATTGAAATATACTACGGTTTCCGGTGTGGACGGATTTGACGGTTCACGCAAAGAGGCTGAGAAAGCAGTTGTGAAGTCGATTGATTAGAATCAATCTTCTGAATATTGGGTAGCGGCTTTTTTGAGTTTTGACTTTATTCTGTCTCTTAATTTAAGTGGTTTCAATATTTTTATAGATTCACCGAATCCTAAAATTAACCGTTCCAGCTCAAAATTTAATTGAACCTGAATTTTAAACGTCGTTCCATTTTCAGATTCTTCTAAAATCTCCTGCGAATGATGAAATGGTTTTGTCTTCACATACGGAGCATTATTTTTATCTATAAAAAAAACGACATTTCTGGGCCTTTGATGCTTTAAAACAGTTACTCCAATTATCTCTTTAAAAAATTCATCACCGTTTAAATTTTTATCTATATAAACTTTATCATGTTCAATATCAATATTTTGAATTCTGTCTAAAGCCAAATTATATATTTTGTCATCATGCCAGCAAATCAGGAACCAACGGTTATTATATTCTTTTAGCAACTGGGGATGAACAATATATTCCTGCGGGATTCTTGCATTGAAACTTTGGTAGAGAACTTTCAGGACGTTTTTATTTAATATGCTTTGATAAAGAATATCAATATGTTCCAGTCCTTTTAATCTTTCATTTTTATCTAAATGAATAATTGATTTTTGCCGTGTTGATTTTACGGAATCTTCTAATTTCTGGAGAACACCGTTCATATCTTTAAACATTGAAAAATCTTTGAATTGTTTCAGGATTTGAATAGCATTGTTCATTGCCTTCAAATCTTTCTCATTTACAGAAATATTATGAATGCTGTAATCCGGATTACTATACCTGTAATATTTCTTTTCATAAACTTCTATGGGGGCTTCATATCCGAATTTCTCACTCCGCATATTTTGTAAATCCAGTTGTATTGTTCGTTTGCTGACATAAGATTCTTTTCCCTCAAACTCAAAAAGCGCTTCGGAGCATTCGTCTATCAAATCATCGAGGGTGTATTGTCTATGTCTGTTTCTCAGGCATTTATCAAGGATTTTATACCGAATTAGAGCATTTTTATTAGATGACATTTAAAAAATTTTAATAAAAATAAAAAATAAATTAAACTACGCAAAAAGATTGCGTAGTTAGTATTTTACTTTGCATTGTCAAAATCATACAATTATGAAAATAAATGGAAATTACTTAATCAAATTAGGATACAAACCGGCGAAATGGTTTACGGAAGCTTTAGAATATATAAATGCAAATGATTTGTGTGAAAAAGAAATAAATGATTATTTGTTACAATTCAAATTACCTGACCCAGTTCCCCTGTATGAAAACCCCGTAGATTTCATTATCAATATTAAAGCAGACGATGAAACTGAAATTGACAACGTAGAGAAAGTAATCAAAACAATGAAGGTTTTAATGAAAACTCCGACACTAACTGGCGGCGCTTTAATGCCCGATGCCTGTCCGACAGGCCCGGAAGGGAATATTCCTGTCGGTGGGGTGGTCATAGCGAAAAACGCCATTCATCCGGGATTTCATAGCGCTGACATTTGTTGCTCTGTAATGCTGACTGATTTTGGAAAAACTGACCCTAAAAAAGTTTTAGATGCCGCACATTCTATCACCCATTTCGGATACGGTGGAAGACCGAGAGGAGAACAAATGCCTATGTCACAGGAATTGATGGATGAATTTCGTAGAAATTTATTCTTAAATGATGAACGATTAATCAGCATTGCCCGTTCGCACATGGGAACACAAGGAGATGGAAATCATTTCCTGTTTGTCGGGCAATCTAAAAATACAGGAAACACTATGCTCGTGACGCACCATGGCTCACGAGCTCCGGGCGCGGCACTTTATGAAAAAGGAATGAAAGTAGCCAATCGTTTCAGGAATGATATTTCGCCCGAAACACTTAGGGAAAATGCCTGGATTCCTTTTGATACAGAAGAAGGTATTGCATATTGGGATGCTTTACAGCTGATAAGAAAATGGACAAAAGAAAATCATATTTCGATTCATGATGCAACATTGAATAAATTAAACATAGAAAAACAAGACAGGTATTGGAATGAACATAATTTCGTATTCAGAGATGGAGATTTATTCTACCATGCCAAAGGAGCGACTCCGTTAGACGATAAATTTTTACCGGACATTACAGGCCCAAGACTGATTCCTCTGAATATGGCGGAGCCTGTATTGATTGTTCAAGGAACATCTAACGATAGAAATTTAGGATTCGCTCCTCACGGAGCGGGGAGAAATTCCAGCAGAACCCAACACAAAAAATCTCTGGCTCATAGAACTATTGAAGAAATCTTTGCTGAAGAAGTCAAGGGCTTAGATGTACGGTTCTTTACAAATGATATTGATATTTCCGAACTTCCCAGCGCTTACAAAAATGCACAAAATGTAAGAAGCCAAATTGAAGAATACGGATTATGTGAAATCATTGATGAAGTTCTTCCGTATGGCTGTATTATGGCAGGTGATACACTAAAAAATGCTCCATGGAAGAAAAAGAAAAAATTCCGAAAATAAAAAAACACCTCAATTGAGGTGCTTCCCGTTTTTATATCTAAAAAACCAATTAGTTTTCTGATCCGTTTTGAGATGCTCTTTCCGGTTTTGGCAATAATGCTTTGATGGAAAGCTTCATTTTCTTTCTGTCGTCGTAACCCAGGAATTTCACTTTTACTTTATCTCCTAAATTCAAAGCTTCTTCAACCGTATTCAAACGTTTGTGTTCGATTTCGGAAATATGAACCAGTCCTTCTACGCCTTTGGAAATTTCCACGAATGCCCCAAACGGCTTGATGGATTTCACCACCGCGTTGTAAGTTTCACCCACTTCAGGTACGAAAGCAATTTGTCTGATCCGGGCAATAGCCGCGTCAATTTTTGCCTGGTCAACACCCGCGATTTCCACACGCCCGACCTCTTCGGTTTCTTCAATGGCAATAACCGTATCGGTTTCCTTCTGCAATTCCTGAATGATCTTCCCACCCGGGCCGATTACCGCTCCGATGAATTCTTTCGGGATTTCCACCACAACTAATTTCGGCGCGTTTGGTTTCAACTGAGGACGTGGCGCATCAAGCGTTTTCATCATTTCACCTAAAATATGTAAACGTCCTTCTCTCGCCTGCTCCAACGCCTGTTCCATAATGTCCATGGTTAATCCCTGGATTTTGATGTCCATCTGGCATGCCGTGATTCCATCTTTTGTTCCGGTCACTTTAAAATCCATATCACCCAAATGGTCTTCGTCACCCAAAATATCGGAAAGAACCGTCCATTTTCCTGATTTTTCATCGGTAATCAATCCCATCGCGATTCCGGAAACCGGTTTTTTGATCGGCACACCACCATCCATCAATGCCAGACATCCGGCGCAAACTGTGGCCATAGATGAAGAACCGTTGGATTCCAGAATATCGGAAACAATACGGACGGTATATCCGTAATCATCCGGCATGGCATAAGTCAATGCTCTCTGTGCCAGGTTCCCGTGTCCCACTTCACGTCTTGAAGTTCCTCTCAACGGACGGGCTTCGCCGGTTGAAAACGGTGGGAAATTATAATGTAAAAAGAACTTTTCATCGTGTTGCGAAGCTACGCTGTCAATCATATTGGCATCTTTGGATGATCCTAAAGTCAATGCTGTCAACGACTGTGTTTCGCCCCTTGTGAAAATCGCGGAACCATGTGTTCCCGGCAGGTAATCCACTTCGCTCCAGATTGGACGGATGGTTTTCGGGTCGCGGCCGTCCAAACGAACGCCTTCATTTAAAATCATCTGGCGCATCGCCTCTTTTTCCACATCGTGGTAATAGACTTTGGCAAACGGTTTTACCTCTTCCAATTCTTCTTCTGAATATTGCGAAAGGAATTCTTCCAGAACCGCCGCAAATTTCTCACCTCTTTCTTCTTTATTGGAAGGATGAATGGCTACATCATATACTTTCTGGTAACATTCCGCCCAAACTTTTTCACGAATTTCTTCGTTGTGGTTCTCGTGCGAATATTCTCTTTTCGGAAGCGATTTACCGACTTTTTCAGCCAGCCTTTCCTGCGCTTCGATCTGTTTTTTGATTTCTTCGTGCGCAAATGAAATCGCTTCCAGCATTTCTTTTTCTGAAATTTCTTTCATTTCGCCTTCCACCATTACGATGGAAGTTTTGGTCGCTCCGACCATGATGTCCAGATCGGCTTTTCTCAATTGCTCCAGGCTCGGATTGATCATCAGTTTTCCGTCCAGTCGGATCACTCGTGCTTCCGACATCGGCCCGTTGAAAGGAATGTCTGTAACGGCAATCGCCGCGGAAGCCGCCAGTCCGGCCAGCGCTTCGGGCATTACTTCTTTATCATAAGAAATCAGGGCAATCATCACCTGCACTTCCGCGTGGAAATCATCGGGGAAAAGCGGACGCAAAACGCGGTCCACCAAACGCATAGTTAAAATTTCCTCGTCGGAAGGCCTTGCTTCCCTGCGGAAAAAGTTGCCTGGAATTCTACCACCGGAATAAAATTTCTCTCTGTAATCTACGGTCAGTGGAAGGAAGTCAACTCCTTCGTTTGCTTCTTTGTTGGCGACCACGGTGGCTAAAAGCATCGTGTCACCCATTCTAACGACAACGGAACCATCGGCCTGTTTGGCCAGCTTTCCCGTTTCAATCGTGATTTCCCGGCCGTCTGCCAGGGTAATCGTTTCTTTGATTGCTTGTGGAATCATTCGTCTAATTTATTTTAATTCGTCTTGGTAAAACCGTTTGTTTCACCGGTATTTATAGTCTTTCTATAATTCTATTTTTTTAGTGTCTATCCTTCAACACCATGCCTGATGGCAGGCAGGAACTCAGGATGACTTAAAACACCTCGTCAGGCTGAGCAGTTCGACAAGCTCACTGTGACACACTTGTCGAAGCCAAACAAAAAAAGGCAATCTTGCAATTGCCCTTTTATTTTGTGGTTTGAATGGTTTATTTACGAAGACCAAGCTCGGCGATAATCGCACGATATCTTTCGATGTCTTTGTTTTTCAAATAATCCAACAAACTTTTTCTTTTACCTACCAATGCAACCAACGCTTTTTCTGTGTTAAAATCTTTACGATTTTGCTTCAAATGTTCAGTCAAATGATTGATTCTGAAAGTAAATAAGGCGATTTGCCCTTCTGCCGAACCGGTATCTGCGTTAGATTTTCCGTGTTTTGCAAAAATTTCCTGTTTTTTTTCTGTTGTCAAATACATTCCAATATTATTTTAAATGATTATTATGTATGCGGGTGCAAATGTACAACTATTTACTGAATGTAGAAAACTTTTTGAATTACTTTAAATTAATATAATTCGTTGTTAGAATTTTAATTTCGGTTTGAACACGGCACAAAACAACAACACAAAATATCCAGTTAAAATATAATAACTTGGTTTGGGAAGAGTTTGTATAGTATGTTTTGCATTTGATATCTTATTTTTAATTTTATCTATCATAGAAATATGCGTAGTGGTTCCGCAAAAAAGTGGAAAAATTGATAACTCCTCATAAGATTCAAATGACCCTCCGCAACAAATGCTGCTTCCTTTGTTTTTTTGAATAACCCGAAAAGAGTCATCTTCTGTTAAAAATCCGTAATACTTTTGATTTGTTTTTTCCATCAAATTTAATAATCTAACAAAGTCGTTATATGTGTTCTTCGGTGATAGTTGAAACTTCAAACCTGAATTTTCTTTACCATTCATTTGAAATTCCTTTATTAATTTATAGTATTGCGTCTCAACACTTTCAGTAAAATTAGCAGGAACATCAATTTTCTCATAAGAAACCTCATTTAGTATATTAGAAAATAATTTGTCATTTCGAAATTCTTTTGTTGGCATGTCCAACTTAATAATTCCATACGAATTATCTTTTATAATTTCTGAAACCCAGAACCAAAACACCAAAGGAATTGCAATAAGACTTATCATTCCAGGCATATAATAGATTTTCTTATGTTTTTTGATGTCCAACATATCATACAATATTACAGAAAATACCTGATATTTTATAAATTTGCCTTATGAAAAAGAACCCAAGTTTCATCGGATTACTGGCCACCATCGGCATCGTGATTATTTGTTATGTTATCTACCTGTTTTTTCTTGATAAAAAAGACAGCTACCTGATCGCCAATCCGTCGGAAGAATCGCTTCAGATTAAAGTGGACGAACAGAATTATGTGATCGCGCCCAACCAGACTACAGAAATTCAGCTGGCGCCGGGTAAACACAAATTAAATTTCGACTATAGGGGAAAAACGGTTGATACGGTATTCGATGTGAAAAATTACAATGGTTTGATCAATCCCACAAAGGCCGATTATTATATTTTCACTCGTCCTTACGGCGCCGGCCGCAACCGTGATTCGCTTTTCACCTCACAGACTCTGACTATAGACGAAAAAGTGTATTACGGGAATATCAGACATTCAAACGACCTTTACATTCAGGGATTTTATTATAATCTGAATACGAACTATCCTAAATTTTTTCTCAAAAAAGGTGAGCCAACCGATTTATCTAAAATTTTTTCCAAAGAAGGTTTCAAGCAGTTCTATTTTGAGAATTATGAATAGCGTTATGAGTTCTTGAGTTGTACGTTTTGAGTTTACACATAACGCTTAACTCATAACTCAAAACAAATTCTTTACATTTGCACCCGTATGAGCACAGTGAAACCCTATTCCGATTCGGATTTAAGCAAAAAGCAACAAGTCGAACAGATGTTTGACAATATTTCGGAAAAGTATGACCTGCTGAACCGGATTTTGTCGATGGGAATTGATGTGAGCTGGCGCAAAAAAGTCGTGAAATCCGCACAAAAAGCAGATCCGGAAACGATTCTGGACATCGCGACAGGAACGGGCGACCTGGCCATTGCGATGGCAAAAGCCACAAATGCAAAAATTACGGGATTCGATTTATCGGCCGGGATGCTGGAAGTCGGAAGAAAAAAAGTAGCCGCAGAAAATCTGGCAGAAAGGATTGAAATGATCCAGGGTGATGCGGAAAATATGCCTTTTGAAGACAATTCTTTTGACTGTATCACGGTGGCATTCGGCGTCCGGAACTTTGAAAACCTGGAAAAAGGATTGAATGAAATTCACCGTGTGCTGAAACCTGGCGGAAAATTCATTATCCTGGAATTTTCACAACCGGAGTCATTCCCAATGAAACAGCTTTATTCGTTCTATTCCAAAAATATTCTGCCCAAAATCGGAAAAAAAATATCAAAAGACCAAAGCGCCTACACCTACCTGCCCGACTCGGTAAAAGCGTTTCCGTATGGGGAAGAAATGAAAAAAATACTAAAAAAATCAAATTTTGCCCAAACTTTCGATAAAAAACTTACTTTTGGAATCGCAACCATTTATGAAAGCTTAAAATAAAACACACAAAATTTCGTTAAGGAAAGGTATATGAAAAATTTTCTGGCATTTTTACTGTTTACAATGATGATTTCGTCATTCGGTCAATTTCGTCCAAATTCCGAAAAAACCTGGTACAGAGAGGACTTTGATGATAAACGCTTCAGCTGGGGTTATTTCCTCGGGACTAACCTGATGTCTTTCAAAGTCATTCCGAACGACGATGGTGTGAGCGAACAGGGGATGATTTATCTGCGCCAGGAAAACAAAATGGGCTTTTCCGTTGGTTTGATGGGTAAATTAAAACTGCATGAATATTTTGACCTGAAACTGGAACCGGGTGTTCACTTCGCGGAAAGGTCGCTGTATTTCGGCAACATCGGGACAAATGATACCGACAGCGTACGCGCCGTAAAAACAACTTACGTGGACATTCCTTTGCTCCTCAAAATCCATGGCGATCGCTGGGTAAACACACGTCCTTATTTAGAGGGTGGTGTCGGGTACACGATGAATCTCCAGTCAAACGAGAAAAAGGAAGAAGACAACCAGGACGGGATTTTCAGGATGAAAACCCATAATTTTAACTGGCAGGTCGAAGCCGGCGTTGAAATTTATTTCCGAAAATTCAAACTGACACCTTCCATAAAAGGGCTTTTCTTCTTCAACAACGAGTTGGTACAGGATAATCCCGATACCGATCCGCAATGGGCCGGATCAATTAAATCCCTGTCAACAAGGGCCGTGGTTTTCTCGCTTAAATTTGAATAAAAAAATTTCATGAAGAATTCAGGCCGCATGAAAATGCGGCTTTTTTATTTCTGCAAACCAGAAAATTTTGAAACTAAATATATATGTAAATTTGCATCATGAATACAAAACAATCCTGGCTTACCCAATTTCATAAACCGCTCACCATCGCCGGCCCATGCAGCGCGGAAAGTGAAAAACAAATGCTGGAAACCGCCGGGCGGCTTGACCGGAATTATGCTCAGGTTTTTCGGGCCGGAATCTGGAAACCCAGGACCAAACCCAATTCTTTTGAAGGAGTCGGCACAATCGGGTTAAAATGGCTGAAAAAAGTCAAAGAAGAATTCGGGTTCAAAACCATTACGGAAGTCGCTACTGCCAACCACGTCAAACTTGCCATTGAAAATGATGTGGACTGGCTCTGGATCGGCGCGCGTTCCACCGCGAATCCGTTTACCGTCCAGGAAATCGCGGAAGCGCTTAGCGGTACCGATAAAGTCGTTCTGGTAAAAAATCCCGTCAATCCGGATCTGGATTTATGGATCGGTGCGATTGAGCGTTTGCAGGCACAGAACATCCAAAACCTGGGAGCCATCCACCGCGGTTTTTCAACTTATAAAAAAACAAAATACAGGAACAATCCGCAATGGCAGATCGCGTTGGATTTTATGGATAAAATGCCCGGAATTCCCATGATTTGCGACCCGTCGCACATCTGCGGGAACCGTGAAGGGATTTATGACGTGGCACAGCAGGCATTTAATTTTGAATATGACGGATTGATGATTGAAACGCACAGTCACCCCGACGAAGCCTGGAGCGATGCCCGGCAGCAAATCACGCCGGAAAGATTGCTGGAAATCCTGCAAAAGATCGAACTCCGGAAAAGCGATGATGAAGATGCCATCTATCATTCCCGGTTAAGTTTATTGCGAAGTGAAATTGATGAAACCGACCAGAATATTCTGGAAAATATGGCGCAGCGAATGGCGGTTTCGGTTCAGATCGGTGAATTGAAAAAGGAACACAATGTGGCCGTTTACCAGCCGGAAAGATGGAAGTGCATTCGTGAAAATGCCGTGAAACAAGGTGAAAAACTAGGCCTGTCAGAAGAATTTATCGATAAGCTGCTGAAAGCTATTCATCAAGAATCCATTCAGCACCAGAACCGGATTATGAACAAGGAAAATTCGTTCAAACCTTGATGAAAGGTACTGTTACCAAATCCACGGGAAGCTGGTATTTTGTCCGGGAAGAATCGGGGCAAATGTTCAAAGCAAGGATCCGCGGCAAATTCCGTTTGGGAAATATTCAGCATACCAATCCTGTCGCGGTCGGCGATACGGTTGATTTTGAGGTCGATAAAGATGGCCTGGCCGTCATTACCAAAATCCATGAAAGAAAAAATTACATTATCCGCCGTTCGGTCAACCTGTCCAAAAAAACGCACATCATTGCTTCCAACATCGACAAAGCATTTCTGATCGCTACGGTCAATAATCCCAAAACTTCGTTTGGCTTCATCGACCGCTTTCTCGTTACCTGCGAGGCTTACCGTATTCCGGCTGTGATTGTGATCAATAAGACGGATGCTTATGATTCGGAACAATTAAAACTGGTGGAAGAATACAAATCCATTTACCAGAAAATCGGATATGATACAATCGAAATTTCCGCGCATACCAGATTGAATTTAGATGAATTAAAAACGAAACTGAAAGGAATTACGAGCTTGGTTGCGGGGCATTCGGGTGTTGGGAAATCAACATTGCTGAACAAACTGAACCCCGGGTTAAATTTAAAAACTTCCGAAGTTTCGGATTTCAACCAGAAAGGGCAGCACACCACAACTTTTGCGGAAATGTACGAGTGGCCTTTCGACGGGTTCTGCATCGACACGCCGGGCATCAGGGAATTCGGCCTGGTCGATATGGAAAAAGAAGAAATCCAAAACTATTTCCCTGAAATCTTTCAACTGAAAAGCGAATGTAAATTCGATAATTGCCTGCACATCAACGAGCCGAAATGCGCTGTCATAAAAGCCGTTCAGGATGGTGAGATTGCTGTTTCACGTTATGAAAATTATGTGGGATTCCTGGAGGAAATTGAAAATAAAACCAGTTGAATTTTTAAATAACCACAACTTGTTCGCCGGGGCGGATAGAAACATAGTTTCTCAATAAAATCAAGAAAACATAATCACGCAATAGTAGTTTCGACAAGTCGAAACCAAAAATCTGAAATCTGAATTCATAAATCTAAAATCAAAATGAGAGTTGTCATCCAAAGAGTAAAGCATGCAAGTGTCACGGTCGATGAAAAAATCATCGGTAAAATCGGAAACGGATTATTGGTTCTTGCCGGATTTGAAGAAAGCGACACCCATGAAGACTTTGACTGGATGGCCGATAAGATTATCCAAATACGGGTTTTCCCTGATGAAAATGGTGTAATGAATATTTCTGTTGAAGATATAAAAGGCGAAATTCTCGTGGTCAGCCAGTTTACGCTCCATGCCTCTGTCAAAAAGGGAAACCGCCCTTCTTATATCAAAGCGTCCAAACCGGGGCTGGCAAAAAATCAGTACGAAGAATTTGTTAAAGTTTTGCAAAATAAATACCTTAGCCCGGTACAAACCGGTGAATTTGGTGTCGACATGAAAGTAGAGATGCTCAATGACGGCCCGGTAACCATCTGTATAGACTCAAAAAACAAAGAATAAGAATTACCAAAACTTAATGAAGTGAAGAATTTGCTCACCATTTTCTCAATAGTTGCCTTTTTTTATTTCACAAGCGCGCAGGATTTCAATGTAAATTCAATTCCGGAAGAATTAAAGGAAAATGCATATGCCGTAGTGCGCCTTGAAAATACATCGGTAGAATTCCTGAATTATAATAACGTTCTCTTACAGGAAGAGATCGTCGTTACCGTACTAAATGAGAGCGGGCTGAAGTTCGCTCAGATTCCCGTTTACTACAATGGTGGGATAAAAACCAAAAGATTTGAAGCGGCCATGTATGACGCGAACGGCTCTGAAATCCGTAAATTCAAAAAACGCGATGTCAAGGATGTCAGCATCTATGACGGTTTTTCGCTTTTCACAGACAGCAGGGTACAGTATTTTGACATTGTGCCGGTTGCTTACCCTTTTACGATCCGGTACAATATTGAGCTCAATTTATCCAATACCTTTTCACTTCCCGGCTGGAACCCTGTCGGAGATTACAACCTCAGCGTGGAAAAATCGGTTTATAAGCTAAACAACCCGGCAGGAATCCCGATACGGAAACTGGAGGAAGGATTTGAAGGCTGGCCGGTGGAAAACCATTCCGGTGAAAAAAACTTTTTTTATTCAATAGAAAATATTCCCGCCACAGAGGATGAAGCGTACAGTCCAAGTTTAAGTGAGCTCACGCCGAGTGTGAGAATTGCGCCTACCGAATTTGAAATGGAGGGAATCAGGGGGAAAATTGAAAACTGGAAAGATTTCGGGAAATGGTATTACGATAATCTTTTATTTGACAAACGCGACCTGCCGGAATCGGAAAAACAAAAAGCACGGGAACTGGTTGAGGGAATTGCCGACCCTGTGGAAAAAGCCCGGATTCTTTATCAGTACATGCAAACCAAAACGAGGTACATCAATATTTCCATCGGGATCGGTGGGCTGGAACCTTTTCCCGCATCGTATGTGAACAGCAAAAGCTACGGCGACTGCAAAGCGCTGTCCAATTATATGATCAGCCTGCTGGAAGCAGTCGGCATCACAGCTTACCATACGGCGGTTTATGGTGAACGTTCCCGGAAAGAGGATTTCACAAAAGATTTCGCTGTGTTCCAGGGAAACCACATGATCGTTAATGTCCCGATCGGAAATGACACCATCTGGCTGGAATGTACAAGCCAACAAACCGCATTTAATTACCTGGGAAGCTTTACCGACGACCGCTATGCCCTGTCGGTTATGCCGGAAGGCGGAAAAATTGTAAAAACACAAAGTTTTCCTGCTCAAACAAATAAGGAACTTATCACCGGAAAAGGGGAAATCCTGCCCAACGGAAACCTGAAAGCAAGTTTTTCCGTAACCGATTCCGGTTTGCAGTATGACCGGGCTTACGGGATTTATTTCGAAGGAAGCCAGGAACAGAAAAGGATACTGAATAAACGGCTCAGTAATTTCCCCAACCTGAATATTGAAAATTACGAATTTGAAAATGACCGTACCAACGCTGTTTTTATAGCTGATTTACAATTGGAATCCAAACAATTCGCCAAAATTTACGGCAACAATATGGCTATCAACCTTGTTCCCATGGCAAGGATGGAAACAGGGTTGAAAAAAGACAACAGCCGTAAATACCCGGTTGAAATACGTTTCGGCTTTACCGACCAAACCGAATTTGAACTGAAAATACCTACGGGATATTCCCTGAATGAAAAATTTGAGCCGCTGAATTATGAATCGGAATTCGGCAATTATTTGCTGGAAGTTGATGTTTTAAATCCACAGACGCTTCTGGTAAAAAGAAACTTATTGGTCAAAGACGGAGTTTATCCAAAGGAAAAATTCAATGATTATGTGGAATTCCGCAGAAAAATTTCCTCATTTGACAATGCCAAAATACTCTTGGAAAAAAAATAAATATTAACAGATGAAAACTAAATTTACAATTATCTTATTGACATTCGCCGCCATCCTGCAAGCACAGGATTACCGTTTCGGAAAAGCCAGCAAGGAAGAATTAACCAAAGAAAGAAGCACGATTGACCCTGAGTCACCGGCTGAAGTCCTCTATGAAAAGATATTCATTAACCTCGAATTTTCACAAACGGAAAATAAGCTCTATGTAACCAAAGAAGTGGAAGGAAGAATCAAAATTTTTAATAAAAACAATACTGGCGAAGACCACCTGAAACAGGAAGTCGTACTCTATACGCCCAATTCGACAAAAGAAAAAATAAGCGGGTTCAAAGGCGTTACCTATAATCTGGAAGGAGGAAAAATAGTGGAAACAAAAGTAAAAAGTTCGGATATTTTTACCGAAGAAATAAATAAATACTGGACGGTCGAAAAATTTGCATTTGCCAATGTCAAAGACGGTTCTGTGCTGGAATATAAATATACTGTCCAATCTCCTTATCACCGCGAAATTTCCAGATGGTATTTTCAGCAGGACATACCGGTAGCATACAGCGAACTCGAATTCAGAAGGCCGGAATTTATGGTTTACAGCCCTGACGAACGCGGAGAATTCAGAGGAAGAGTCAACTCGTCCCGCACGCCCGCGCCGGGTTATAATTTCAGCAATTCCGTGTCAACCTACATTTACCAGAATGTAAAACCGCTGAAAAGAGAGCCGTTCGTTTTTAATCCCAATAATTTAAAAGCCTCGGTCAGGTTTGAATTGATGAAGTTGGAATACCCGGGCTTTATTACCGAAAATTATTCGACTACCTGGGCACAGATCGGGAAAGACCTGAATAACCACAGCGATGTAGGCGGACAGTTAAAAGGAAATAGTTTTCTGGACGAAACCGTCAGTTCGTTGACTTCAGGCCTGACCGCACCGATTGAAAAAACACAGGCCATTTTTGATTTCGTAAAAAATAATTATACCTGGAACCATTACAATTCATTTGCCGCCGAGAACGGTGTCCGCAAAACATTTAAAGACAAAACCGGAAATGCCGCCGACATCAACCTGCTGCTGATATCCATGCTCCAGAAAGCCGGAATTGATGCAAACCCTGTCGTGCTGAGTACAGTTAACAACCTTATGATCAACTATACGTTCCCTTCGGTTACGAGCTTGAATTTCCTGATTGCAGGCGTCGAAATCGACAAGCAGCTTTATCTTATGGATGCTACTGAAAAATTAAGCAAAATCAATATGCTTCCGCTGAGAGACCTCAACCACCGAGGATTTAAAATTTCCGGAGAGGGAAAAGTCCAGGAAATCTCATTGACCAATTATTCGCTGAGCAATATCAAGGAAATCATCGGTTGTGAATTAAGCAACGATGGAACCATTTCGGGAACTTACATGGAAACGAAAGACGAATATTTTGCAATGAATGATAATATGGACAGGAAAGAAGATCCATCCAAATTTGAAAATGATTATCTGTCTGATTATGGTTTTGATATTGAAAATTTCAGGGTAGATGAAAATTTGGACAAAGGCATCATCCGTTATTCATTCAAATTCCATGACGCGCCGGGAGGTGAGGTAATCGGCAATAAAATCCTGATTAACCCGTTGTTATTTACACAGTTAACCGACAATTCCTTCCAGTATGACAAACGCAGTTATCCATTGGAATTCGGGACTTTGATTTCGAAATCAAAAACCATCAAAATCAAAATTCCCGCCGGTTACAAAGTTGAGTCCCTGCCGGAGGCAAAGCAATTTGTGGTAGAAGGAAATACCGCCGGTTATCTTTACAAGGCAGAAGAGCAGGACGGGCATATTGTGCTGACAACCGTTTATCAGATCGGTCAGAGTGTGCTGCCCGCATCTTATTATGCTCCTATGAAAGAGTTTGAGAACCAGCAGATTAACTCGGAAAGCCAACATGTTGTATTGGTAAAAATATAAAAATATGAGCATCAAAAATTTACAGGCAGACGTTGACAACTGGATTCAAGACCATGGTGTCCGCTATTTTAACGAGCTGACCAATATGGCCCAGCTTACCGAAGAAGTAGGCGAAGTTGCACGCATCATCGCACGCCGATACGGGGAACAATCCGAAAAAGAATCCGATAAACAAAAGGATTTGGGCGAGGAACTGGCCGATGTGATGTTTGTGGTGCTTTGCCTTGCCAACCAGACAGGTGTTGACCTGGAATCGGCTTTTTATAAAAAATTAGACCTCAAAACCCAACGCGACCACGACAGGCATCAAAATAATGATAAACTGAATTCTTGAATTCGATTTTATTACATAAAAAACCGGGCAAAATTTCAGGCGAAATATCCATCAGCGGTTCCAAAAGCGAGAGCAACCGGCTTTTGATCATCAATGAATTGTTCGGCCATAAAATCGACATTTCCAACCTGTCTGATTCCGAAGACACACGCCTGCTACAAAAAGCGTTGCAAAGTAATTCCGATGAAATCAACATCCGCCATGCCGGTACGGCAATGCGTTTCCTCACGGCCTATTATTCCATCAGCGAAGGGAAAAAAACTATTCTTACCGGTTCCGGACGGATGAAACAACGCCCGATTGGTATTTTAGTAAATGCATTACAATCCCTCGGCGCGGATATTTGTTTCCTGGAAAATGAGGGCTATCCGCCGCTGTTGATCAAAGGAAAAAAAATAGAAAAAGATTTTGTCGAATTGGATGCCGGCGTCAGCAGCCAGTTCATCACGGCGTTAATGCTTGTTGCGCCCAAGCTGGAAAAAGGATTGAAGATTAAATTAAACGGAAAAGCTACTTCGCTTCCTTACCTGATGATGACGGTTGAAATGATGAAAAAACTGGGAATTAAAATCCGCCAAAATGAAAATGAATTCCGGATTTATCCCAAAGCCGAACTGGAAAATCAAAAGTTTACCATAGAATCCGACTGGAGTTCGGCGTCTTATTTTTATTCACTCGCGGCTTTATCAGAATCGGCCGAAATCAAAATCCATTCGTTTTACAAAGACAGCCTGCAGGGAGATTCGGAAGTCAGAAATATTTACCGGGAATTTTTTGGCGTGGAAACAAAATTTGAAGGAAATTCAATCATGTTAACAAAAAACGCTGACAGAATTCAGAAATTGATCAGGATTGACTTGAATACTATGCCGGACATCGCTCAGACAATTGCTGTTGCCTGCGCCGGTTTAAAAATGAAATGCAAACTGACCGGACTTGCTACCTTAAAAATCAAAGAAACTGACCGATTGGTTGCGCTTCAAAATGAATTGAAAAAAATCGGTGCGCTGGCTGAAATTACAGATGATTCATTGGAAATTACCGGCTTCACAGAACCGGACAAAATCCCGGTAATTGAAACTTATGCAGATCACCGGATGGCGATGAGCTTTGCTCCTTTTTGCCTGTTGAGCGATCTGGAAATAAAAAACCCTGAAGTAGCTGATAAGTCTTATCCGACATTTTGGGAAGATTTTTTATCGGTTGTAAAGGCGCAATAGATTACTCCTTAAAATGCTACTTTCCCGGACTCACCACCCTTTTTGGCTGTAAAACTTTTCCTTACGCCATTTACGTCAAAGGTTACGAGGTTTTGCTGATCCGGATAGGTTTCAATCAACATGGCGTTTTTCACTTCCATGTCTTTGATTCCAGATACGTTATCAACTTTCAGGTAAATACGGGTAGATTTGTCATTGGTCTGCGAACCTACATAAGTCAGCCCAACCGGATTTCCATTTACTTTTACGGTTAATTTTGAAGCAGTATAAGCTTTCGCTTTCGCGTCAAAGCCATCTCGTGAAGCAACTGAAGCTCCCACAGCTTTTTCCAGGTCGGAAGTGAAAAATTTCGCAGTAAATTTCAAAGTCCCGGCTTCATATTCCACCTTTGTGGTTGAAGCATGAAAGTCCTGTGCCAGGGATTCCGTAAAAAATCCCATTACACATAAGCACATTATTACACATAACTTTTTCATATTTAAGTTTTTTAAGACGTATTTCATACAAAGTCGGTGCCAAATATCCAAAAGATTTGTTAAAGTGACAGATGCTGCAATTTAGGAAAAATCCTGTAACCGAGAAATCTTTTGTGCTTTATTGGATCTCTTTGTAAAGTTTTTTCAGGACGGCACGCCCTCTCGACTGAATGCCAGGCGAACTCCTCGGTTCTGCCAATACCATTTCCATAGCCGTTTTCAGTTCGGGTTTTAATTCCGGGAAATTTTGTGAAATATTGTACAAAACGGTCATGGAAAAAGCCCGTATGGCAATTTCTTCTTTCGGATTTCCCAGGAATTCATAACAACGGCTGTAAAGATTTCCCATCCATTCCTTTTCGATTTCGGTAAACTGAAGTACGCGGAGAATATTCCTTTTCAGGGAAGAATTCGGTTCCGGCAGACCGAGATATTCAATCAATTTTTGCCGATACGGAAGAATCAACTTAGGCTGCTTCACAAAAACAAGCGAAACGGTATGTGCCGCACGTTGCGGAACGCGGTAACCTTCTTCCTGCATGAAGAAACATTGCATCAGTTCGTCAAACAATTGCGGGTTATCGCCGATATATTGCACAATTTTCAGCGAATTTTCCTTGCTGTGGGAATTCTTTAATTGCGCTTGAATATCCATTTAGAAAGGCAGGTCGTCCGGTTCGGCGGCATCATCCAGGTAATCTTTTGACACAGGCGGCAAATCCGCGTATTCATTAATTGACGGAGCTTCGCCTCCAGCCTTTTCCAAACGCCAGCCCTGAATGCTGTTGAAATACTTGGCGACGCCTTCGGGATTGATCCATTCGCGGCCGCGCAGATTAATGGAAACCTTTATTTCATCACCTATGGAAAGCGGCTTCAGCAGATCAATTTTGTCCTGCGTGAATTCGATTAAAATATCCTGTGGATACTGCTCCTGTGTTGTAATAACGATTTCTTTTTTGCGAAATCCGCTTGCAAATGACTGCTCTTCAAATATTTTCTTGATTCTGCCGCTAACTTCCATAATTGATTGTTTTTTGGTAAAAGTACGGGAATTTGGGAAAGCTAAAAAATCAGAAAATAAAATTTGAAGGAATTTTTTTTAATGTATATTTGCAGTCCTTTTCCGCGGATGTGGTGGAACTGGTAGACACGCCAGACTTAGGATCTGGTGCCGCGAGGCGTGGGGGTTCGATTCCCTTCATCCGCACAAACATAAAGACTTAGAAAATTGATAAACAATTTATTAAGTCTTTTTTAATTTCCTATTCCGGGCAATAAGAATAGTATTTTTTCAGAATGTTCTCGTAAGGTATAAAAGAGCGCTCCGTCCTGATTTCATATTCAATCCTGTCGCGGGTTTGTTTCGGCTGGGATTTTATGTATTGCTTTTTATCTTTTGGTAAATCTCTCGCTTTGTAAAAGTCATCAATAAATTCATCAATGATTAAATCAATGTTATCCTTAAACTTTGGGCAATCATGAAAAACTTCGAGTAAAGATGTCTTTATAGCGACCTTTTGAGGCTTTAGGCCTAAAGTAAATTTATGCGTCTGAATCGGGTTTATCGCGTATTCACTTGTGTTGTTACGGAAGTAAACTTCGGCCCAGCCATTCTTTTTTGAAGCCGTCCAAGAATAATAACCATACATATTAATCTTCCCTTCTGTTTTTACCGGCAGCCAGATATTTCTTTTTAAGGTATCGAATTCTATGGGTTCTTCTTTTTGAAAATGCACCCGCATGATATTGGTCGTTTTATATTTTTCGGATTCCCCGTTTCTGTCAACAATTATGTAATCAATATCCTGTGAATCATAATCGGTCTGCTGCCCGTCATCTTCATTTTGCTTGAAATGGATTGTTTTGATTATCGTCTGAAACGTGCTGACAATATAGGGGCTCTCAAAGCTTGCCGCTCCTCCGCTAACACGTATGCCATCTTTAAAATCCGATTTTCCGTACCAGTCATTTTGGGCGAAATCGTCAAAGATATAACCTGTCAAAATTTCTCCCGACTTGAAATGGATTTCCGCTTTTTCGTATCCCCGCTGAAATTGCGCTGAACTGAATGAGAAAATCAGTATAAAAAACAATCCGGTTATAAATTTCATGTAATGTGATTTAAGTATGAAGACAAATAAAAAAGCGGCACAAGTTGCACCGCTTTTTTACTAATATTATGAAAAATTCTTATTTAATTTGAAAGATAACCCGGCGGGCTAACTGATGAGCAGAAATCGCACTTCCTTTAAAGTCACCGTCAATTCCTTGTCCTTTTGCATTCAATCTTGAGCCGTCAATACCTTTTCCTATGATAATTTGTTTGACCGCATCAGCCCTTCTTTGAGAAAGTGCCTGGTTGTAAGATGCGCCTCCTACCGGGTCTGCATAACCCATGATATCAATACTGGCATTCGGATTCATTTTCAGATATTCAACTACAAAATCAATTCCACCAACTGAAGCGTCAAATGGCTGGGATTTGTCATAATCAAAATAAACATTGATGATTCCGCTGTCGATTAATTGTTTCAAAATATTCGAGTCGGTTAACACAGTAGAAGTTCCACCGGTAACGTTAGGATAATGCTCAGCAATATATTGCTCAATTACATCCGGCACACCATTTCCATTGGCGTCAATAGTTCTTCCTTTTGTATCTACTACAGCACCCTCAGCAGAATTTGGCTCCAGGTCTAAATAATCTGCTACGCCATCGTTATCAGAGTCCATTAACATTTCTTCAATGTTATCAACTCTCTCTCTCAAATCGCTGTCAGGCAGGTACCAGTCTGCATGTTGTTTGTTTCCTAAATAATAAGTCAAACCTAATGATACATTCAACAAAGGATTCAGGTATTTTAAATAATCATTTGCAGGATTTTTTACCTGTGTGGTAACAGTTTGCCCGGGGATTGTAATAGACTCACCTTCATGATGCACCACCTGGTCTGGCATGTGGACTGTTACATTTATGTATTTTTGGTCACGGGACAGCCCATTCCAAGTATGCTGCATACCTAAATTGTTCATTCCGGTAATATCGGCTGTAAGGGCGAAACGATCACTGAGCTTATACTGGCCAGTAAGTCCTGCCATCAGGTTGAACATTCCGTCTTTTCCGTCCATAAGATCACTTTTTAAAACGGCATAGCCACCACCTGCATGCAATAATACACTAAATGAGCGGGTCCAGTCTTCAAAACTCAAAATCCGCCCTAAATTGAATATTCCCTCCAAATCAACTCTCCAGTGGTCGGATTTAAACTCCTTAGACTTATCACGGTTTTTAATCCTGTCATAACCCGCATCTACTTTTAATCCGAATTTAGGATTAAACATATAACGGATTCCTATGTCTCCATGCCAAGCGCCCAGGAATTTAGCATCGGCATATCCGCTATTCCAGTTATAGATCGCATTTTCACCTCCGACGTTTAGTTCCACAGACCATTTATCATAAGAAGCCGCGGCATAGGCGGGTTTGCTACCCATTTCTACAATTTCTTCCTGTACTTCCTGTGCCTGGCTGAAACCAATCAAACCGAAAAGCACAATAGGTAAAAAGACCTTTTTCATAATTTATTTATTAGATTAATACTCTAAATTCATTATTTTCTTATTGCAAATGTAAAAACAAATGTGAATAATACAATATTAGATATGCATTTTATTGATAATTAATAATTAGTTAATCCCTTTAGAATTCAAAAAAACTTTCACTTTATCCGCAATATGAATGCCAAAATTTTAAACCAAATAATTACAGAGCAGAATTTAATATTCCTATTTTTGCAAACAAAACATACTCATGCATCAGCAAGCTTTATTATTCTCAACCAGGGGGAGCGAAATTTTGGCAACCAAAATAGCTGAATATTTCGGAGAGAAATTAGGCAATTTAAAAATTGTAGATTTTAGTGACGGCGAATTCCAGCCGGCTTTTGAACAGTCTGTGAGAGGAGCGAGGGTCTTCATCATCGGTTCCACTTTCCAGCCCAACGACAACCTTATGGAACTTTTGCTTATGTGTGATGCCGCAAAAAGGGCTTCTGCCGATAAAATTACGGCCGTCATTCCTTATTATGGTTATGCAAGACAGGATCGGAAAGACGCTCCACGCGTACCCATTGGTGCGAAACTGGTTGCCAAAATGATTATGACAGCAGGTGCAACCCGAGTGATGACTATGGATCTACATGCCGACCAGATTCAGGGATTT
>Ga0206107_1000066_pt1 | contig 110889 bp, 97 predicted proteins | sample 2B0metagenome_FD_148652 | JGI IMG/M metagenome (GOLD analysis project Ga0206107, IMG submission 148652) | Enriched microbial communities from leaf-cutter ant dump, University of Wisconsin, Madison, United States - 2B0 | ecosystem: Environmental > Terrestrial > Nest > Insects nest > Nest dump...
AAGATCTGAATATTCATCCTATTGCTGATGTTTTATTGGAAAAACTGGCAGGTGGAGAGTTAATCAATGAAGTAGAATGCGGCGATCTGGCAGTGAGCAATGAATTGGCTCTGCATGTTATTGAGCTGAAAACCAATGGCCCAAAGCAGGAACTGGCTTTGTTATCATCATTATTCCATGAAAAAATTCGTGATCTTAACCAGATATTGCAAGATGATGGTGCCTGTTTAATGCCTACAGGTGCTCACCCATGGTACAACCCCCATTTGAATATGAAGCTTTGGCCGCATGGTGATAAAACCATTTATAATATGTACCATAGCTTGTTTAACTGTGAAGGACATGGTTGGAGTAATCTGCAAAGTATTCATATTAATCTTCCTTTTGCCAGCGATGATGAGTTTTCAAGGCTGCATAATGCCATTCGGTTATTGATGCCTGTGATACCGGCACTTACAGCAAGTACACCAATTATAGAAGAGAAGTTAACTGGTTTTAAAGACACACGCTTATTTTATTATGGTAATAATCAGAAAAAAATTCCTTCTATCTCTGGCTTTGTCGTTCCTGAATTTATTGATGATAGAAAACATTACCATGAAAAGATTTTAAACCCGATGTACCAGGCGGTTGAACCGGTTGATCCTCAAGGTATATTGCAGCATGAATGGCTCAATTCTCGAGGGGCTATTGCCCGTTTTGATCGAGATGCCATAGAAATTCGTATCGTGGATACACAGGAATGTGCGCTTGCAGATATTGCCTGTGTTTTTGCCATTACGGCTGTACTCCAATTTCTTGTTCACCACACGCATGATTATCAAAATAAACCTCTTGAAACGAAATATTTAAAGTTGATTTACGATAGTGTGATTCGCGATGGGTTAAGTGCGTCTCTGGAAGCAGAAAAAGCTTATACTCAAGCTTTTGGGCTAAAATCTAAAAGCTTTAAAACAGCTCGGCATTTTTGGGGAGCATTGCTTGAAAAGGTTACTGAAGATATGCCTTTTGAATACCAAAAAGTGCTTGAACAGGTTTTGATTCAAGGTAACCTGGCAGAACGGCTTCTGTCAGTGACGAGAAACGATACACGTGCCGAAACATTAAAGCCTGTTTATGCTAAATTGTGCGAATGTTTGGATAATAATTATTTGTTTTTGCCGTGAAAATGCAGCAATAAAAGCGGATAGTATGAATTTGAAAATTAACTGAAAGCCTGTGATCGCGTTACGTCTGAAATGCTGAAGACAGGCGATCACATTCTCGTTTTGGCAAACCTAATTTGGATGCAGTTTCCCTCCATTGTTTCACTGCACTGCTTACTTCTTTTATAATATTACTTGCGTGCTCTTTTCTTAATCTAAATTCTTTAATAACTGACATGGCAGTTTCTAAGGAGGCTGATGTGTCGTTAAAATCAATAGCAGTTGTTAGTACACGAGGTTTTATGTCAATAGGCGTCGACTAAGTTGCTTAAGCGATCCATCATTCCTAATACAAATAATACGGATGCATAGCCTCCCATGGAGGTGGTTGGGTCTCCTTTTTCAATTTTCCCTATGGTTGTTCTGGATAATCTGGCGCGTTCTGCCATAAGCTCGATAGGGATACAGCGACGTCGGCGAGCATCGCGAACGTCTTGCCCTATTTTATGTAGGGCTTTTATTGCCGGAATAGGTAAATTGGCCATGGTCTTCATTTTTGGTTTCTTGTACTAGTCGTAAATTTAAATTTACGACTAGTATAATATACTTTAAATAAAAAAATAATTCGTTTTTTTGGACGGATAAAGAATACAAAACGGATTAGGAATATTCAGTTTTATTGTCTTTAGCACATACTGCTGCATGGTTCAGATGGGTGTATACCGGTGATCTTTGGAAATGCGCGTATCGCACTGGTGCTATACAACTATCGTTTTCAGCTATTATGACTTGGGCATGGCATATATACCAAAGAAATTCCCATGCTATTCAGAAAGCGAGTGGAGGCAGCCGTTTAGTATCTGATCTTGATTTCATGTTCTCTCAGAATGCAAATTTGGCTTTTATTTTTCTCAACAGTTTGACGCACGTGTATTCATTGTATCAAGCTTATCAACATCCTCAACACATTCTGCAAGCAATAGAAAAAGTTTTGTCTTCTCCTTACCTATGGGTATATGATGCGGCAATTAAACTTGTTGAATTTTCGGCAAATATAATTGAGGCTTGGTTAAAGAAGAAATTTCTTAATTCATTTATTTCTTTTTTAATAAAAGAAGAAATAGGAGAAGATAGTTTTATATGGAGTCTTATCAAATATGTAACCTCAGTATTGACGAATAAATATTTTACCAAGTTTTTAATCTCAACAAGTGCAGAGCTGGTTGGCTCGTTTGTTTTAAACAAAGTATTTAGTTCATCAGGAATTAATTTAACTGGTAGTAAACGTGCTTTAGATTCTCCATTTTCTATGGCGATACTTTGGAGTAATGTAAAACTTGCGAAAATCAAACTCTACTTTCTTATACTCAGCAAAAAGAATATGCGATCAGCAGTGCCAGGACAAATAGCCATTATTTATTTTCACACCGTCCTGATAATTGCGGTCCCCCAGCGGCTGCCTGTAAAGAAACCGCGAAACGGCAGCCAGACAACTCCCCTCTATCCAGGTACTTGTGTAATGGATGTTCTTGAGGCGGGCTAAACATAAATTCGTTTGCAATCGTAACAGCGATGTCTAAAGTGCTTAAATAATTGGCTATTTGAAAAGGAATTTCTTCATCATTCGGTGAAGGCATACCGATAAAAGCTCGGTCAATAGAGAATTGGCTCATTAGGTTTGCAATTTTTTCCAGATCTTCTTGGGAAATCTGTTTTTCAGAAAGAGCAGTTTCTCTATTTAAAATATCTGCTAAAGTGCTATGGACAATACGCTCCGTTCCAGCCAAGTCTGATATAATTCTGGCGGCGGTTTGTGTAACGGGAATTAAAAGGATATTTATTGCGGCGTCGCGTTTAAGGATATTAGAGATGGTTGCTTTGGCTAAATGAGTATCGCCTGTACTGCTAACAAAAAAGGCTATCATAGTAATCTCCCCTTGTTTTATGTAAGACAACCTATTGTAGCATATTACATGGTAACTGGCAGATTGATGCAAGGAAGTGAGTTCGACAAGTTATACGCTACTAGAATGTGTTAATTTCAGTAATAAGGTTTGGTCAATATTCTTCCAACTCTTCTTTCTGCTTGGGTTGCATGGTAAGATAGCCGTTTGATTTTTTCAGCCCATGGGCAGCCCGTACAGCGGGCTGGGGATTTTTCAGAGAGTTAATAGAGTTAGTTTCGATGCGGCTTAAAGCGTTAAAGTTATCGGGTTTTAAATCTTTTGTTGAGCCTACCAAAGTACTTTTTCCCAGTCCTTTGGTAGGTATTGTCGGTCCTAATGGATGCGGTAAATCGAACATTATTGATGCTGTCCGTTGGGTAATGGGGGAGTCTTCCGCGAAAACGCTGCGCGGTGAGTCAATGTCTGACGTTATTTTTAATGGGTCGTCAAACCGAAAACCGGTAGGGCAGGCTTCGGTCGAGCTGGTATTTGATAATAATGAGGGAAGGCTTTCCGGCGAGTATGGTCAGTATGCTGAGATAGCCATTAAACGGGTTGTTACGCGAGACGGCCAGTCAGCCTATTATTTGAATAATACGCGCTGTCGCCGCAAAGATGTGGCTGATATTTTCCTGGGTACCGGCCTTGGTTCAAGAAGTTATGCCATTATCGGGCAAAATACCATTTCTCAGCTGATTGAAGCAAAACCCGAAGATCTGAGAATGTATATTGAAGAAGCGGCTGGAATTTCCAAATACAAAGAGAGAAGGAAAGAAGCTCAGTCGAGAATGGAAAATACCCGGGAGAATCTGGCGCGGGTCAGCGATCTGCGGGAAGAATTAGGTAAGCAGGTGGCTCGGTTAGAACGTCAGGCTGCTGCCGCAACGGAATATGCTGAGTTGGATAAGGAAGCTAAACAATTTCAGGCTGAATGCGATGTTTTACGTTGGCAAGGGTGGCATGATGAGTGGAGCATTCATGAAAAAATGATTGAGGAGTCTAGGGTTTTTCAGGACTCAAAATTCGAAGAGCTTCGCCAGATGGATGAAAATACTGCAGAGATTAAAGCACAGCATGAAGAGAGCTTGGCGATTTTTAACCAGGAACAGGCAGCTTATTATGCGCTTGAAGTGGAATCAGCAAGGCTTAAGGAAGCCATTGTTCACCGTCAGAACCAGCAGAACCGGCTGATGCGCGATGCGGAGCAGACGCGGGCAGAATTGGCTGTTGCTGCTGAGCGTTTAAGCAAAGATGAGGCAGCACTGGAAGCGTTAGTCTATGAAATTGAACGGCTTACTCCTGAAACGACTCAGTATCAAGAGGTTCGTCTTGCTTCAGAGCAGGCGTTAGCAGCTGTGGAGTCAGAACAGCGCGTCTGGCAAAAAGATTGGGATACTTTCAACCAATCTGCAACGGCTGCTGCAGAAAAAGTAAAGATCCTTCAAACCCGTCTTGAGCATTTGGAAGAGAATTTAAAAACAACTGAGAGCCGGTTAAAAGGTTTGGCATCTGAGCATACCCAACTGGAAAAAGAATCAAGGATGTCAGAAGAGCTTAAGGTTCTTGAAGCACAGGAAACTTTATTACGTGAAAAGTTAGATGATTTAAAGTGTGCTTTGGAAGACTGCGTAAAAACCTGGACGTTTTATCGGGAGCAAAATGAAGAAAAGCGTCACGAAGGAGATCAGGTAAAGAAGCAGCTTCAGGAATTACAAGGTGAGCTGACAGCTTTGGAAGCTTTGCAGAGTGCTGCGTTGGGAAAGAAGAATGAAGCGGTAAAAGCATGGCTGGGCCAGCAAAGTTTTGCAAAACAGCCAAGATTGGCTCAGATCCTTGATGTTGAAGAGGGCTGGGACAATATTGTTGAGCGTATTTTAGGGGATTTTTTACAGGGAATCTGTGTTGAAGATTTTCAATCACTGGAAAAACTGGATGACTTAATCAGTGATTTTCCCAAAGGGGATTTGGCTTTGGTTAATTTATCTTGCCAATATGGCGTTTCTGTAAAATCAGTCAATGGAAAAATACATTTATTAGATAAAATCCGGAAAGCGCCTGATGTTGTAAAAGAATTTTTGAAAAATATTTATGTTGCAGAAAATATTGCTGAGCTTATGGCAATACGTTCAAGGCTGCTTCCTGAAGAATCTGTCGTTACGCGGGAAGGCGTGTGGGCTGGATATGGATGGGTTCGCTGGATTAAACAGCAAAAAGAACAGGAAGGTGTTTTACAAAGGGAACAGGCCATCAGACATTTGACATTGGAAGCAGAAAAAATTCAGAAACAGTGGTCTGAGTTGAATGCTCAATATGAAGAGGGTTGTACTGCAGTCGGTGAGTATGAGCTTAAACGGGCAGATTTAACAGAGCAGATTCAGTTGGTTAACCGCGAATGGGCCGATTGCTGTGCTCAAATTCGTATTAAAAAAGGTCAGATTGAAAATACACACCAGAGAGTTACACAGCTTGATAAACAATGTAAGGAACAGGAAGCTTTATTGGCACAGTTTAATTTACAAAGAGAAGAAGTATCCCAGGAATTGAATACAGCACTTCAGGCGATGAAACAGAATAGTATGACCAGAGAAGAATGGCTTGGGATGAAAGAAGCGCTACAGAAAAAATATGAAGAGCTTCACCTTCAGGCACGTCAGGACAGAGAGAAAAGCCATCATCATGAAATCCAGTTAACGCATTTAAAAACACAGCGTGAATCGGTGTCTCAAAGTATTGAGCGGGAAAGAGAAAATGTGCGGCTTTTAGAGAGCCGCTGTGAACAGGTATTGATGGCGTTGAATGAAACACAGCCCTCAGATAGGAATCTGGAGGCAGAGCAGGATAAAGTTATCCAGCAGCAAAAAACGGCTGATGAAGCACTAAAAAAGACTAAGCAGGTTTTGGAAACTCTGAATCAGCAATTAAAAGAACATGAAAGAAACCGGAGCGTATTGGAATCTCAGGCAAGAGAAGCACAAAGTCTTTTAGAACAGCGGCGTCTTGATGCCCAGACTTTGAAGGTAAAATGTGCGGGCATTGAAGAAGTGTTAAACGGTTTGGGTTTTAGCATTGCTGCTTTATTGGAAACACTGCCTGAAGAGGCTGAGTTGAAAGCATGGGAAGAACGGCTTCAGCGTGTTCATGCAAAAATTAAACAGCTTGGCCCGATTAACCTGGCTGCATTGGAAGAGTTTAAAACGGAATCTGAGCGCAAACAGCAATTAGATGTTCAATATAATGATCTGGTTCAGGCTTTGGAAACTCTGGAAGAGGCAATTCGTCAAATTGATAAGGAAACCCGTGTACGTTTTCAACAAACTTACGAGCAGGTTAATGAGGCTTTCAAAGTGCTGTTTCCCAAGCTTTTTGGGGGCGGCCGAGCTTATCTGGAATTGACGAGTGAGGATTGCCTGGAAGCTGGCGTTACAGTGATGGCGCAGCCGCCAGGTAAACGTAACAGTTCGATTTATTTGCTGTCCGGCGGTGAAAAAGCCATGACGGCGGTGGCACTGGTTTTTGCCATTTTTCAGTTGAATCCTTCACCTTTTTGTATGCTGGATGAAGTAGATGCGCCGTTGGACGATGCTAACGTCGGGCGTTTCTGTTCTATGGTCAAAGAAATGTCTTCTCAGGTTCAGTTTATTTTCATCACCCATAATAAAGTAACGATGGAGCTTGCAACACATCTCTCAGGAGTAACCATGCACGAGCCAGGCGTCTCGCGTTTAGTAGCAGTAGACGTTGATGAGGCTGTTTCTCTGGCGGAAGCATAGCTGGTTACGGCACAGCATGACAGATAAATTTCATTCATCTTTTCAAAAAGTATTGAACTACTACCAACAAGGGCGGCTTGAGGAGGCGGAAAAATTATGCCGCCACATTCTGGAGGAAAATCCTTCTTATGGTGAGGCTTTGCACTGGATGGGGTTTATAGCTGCACAATCTGGAAAAACGCAGGAGGCTGTTGGCTGGCTCGAAAGAGCATCAGAAAGTTTACCTGAAAATCCGGTTATACATAACCATTTGGCTAATGCTTATCAACGCTGCCGGAGGCAGGATGAGGCGGAAAGACATTATCTATTGGCATTACAGTATAAACCGGATTATGCAGAGGCTCATAACAATCTGGGCGGATTTTATGACAAGCTGAATCATTATGAAAAAGCACTCGAGCATTATGCTAAGGCAGTCAATCTTCAGCCTGATTATATGGCTGCGCATCAGAATTTAGGTGTGTTTTTTTTGAAAAACCAGCAATATGATGAAGCAATAAAGCAATTTAATAATGTTTTGCAGTTAGAGCCTGAGACACTGACAGCACATTACCATCTGGGTAATCTTTATCTTGAGCGTGGTCAGCTGGATCTGGCAGAAACTCATTACAATGCCGCTTTAAGCCTTGATCCAGAACATGAAAATAGTCTGAATAATTTGGGCGTTGTTTACCTTAAAAAAGAAGTTCCTCAATTAGCCATTGATTATTTTACAAGAGCATTAGCGCTTAATAACAATAACAAGGAAGCGCAAAGTAATATTGCTGCCACTTTTATGCAATATGAGCGTTATGAAAATGCTGCCAGGCATTATCGTGAGTTGCTCCGTCATGAGCCGAATTCTTTGGAATATCATTACAATATTGGCGTGGCCTATATGGCATTAGGTCATTTAAATGAGGCGATTGTTCATTTTGAGCAGGTGCTGGCGCAAAGTCCTGAACACGCAGCAACCTTAAGTAATTTGGGCGCGGTTTACTGGCGTTTGAATAAAAAGAAAAAGGCAGAAGATTTTTTTGAAAGCGCTTTGAAAATTGATCCGGATAATACATCTAATCGTTATATGTTATCTGCTATTTTACAGAAGCAGGATTATGATAAAGCTCCTCAGTTCTACATTCAGCATTTGTTTGATCATTATGCGCTAGGTTATGATAAGCATATGTACGGACGTTTAGACTATCGAGTTCCGCAAGAGATGGAAAAAATGCTTAAAACCTATAGTCGCCCTGAATCACAATGGATAACGTTGGATTTGGGGTGCGGTACCGGATTATTGGGTAGTGTTTTAAAGCCTTTTTCGAATTATCTTATTGGTGTAGATTTATCAGAAAAGATGTTGGAACATGCCAAAAAAACCAGTTTTTATGATGTATGTTATCAGGATGAAATTTTAAATTTTCTCGCTCATGAAACAAAGTGTTTCGATTGTATTGCTGCAGCAGAAGTATTGGAATATTTCGGTGATCTGAATAGGCTTTTTTCGCAGGTTAGCTCGCATTTAAATGCTCAGGGATGGTTTATTTTCTCTATCGAAATTCAGGAAAAAAAAGCTGCTTTCTTTTTACAGGCGTCTGCGCGGTTTGCACATAATCCTTCTTATATCCAGATGCTTGCGCAGTCTCACCATTTTAATTTAATCGCTTCTGAAAGGGTAAAAGGCCGTTTGCACGAAGGTAAGCCGCTTGAAGAGCAGGTTTTTTTGTTGCAGGCTTTTTAGTTTAGTGTATACCCATCGTCTTTCAAAAGGGTACTTTGTTGCGGCTTGTCCCCTTTGGAAATGTGAAGTTGTAGAGACTTCGCAATGCCATTTTTTCCACAGCCGTTATCCCTGCCTCCCCCTTCATTCCCGCCTCCCACGTCATTCCCGCGAAAGCGGGAATCCAGTAACGGTGCTGATTATCGCTCTGGATCCCCGCCTGCGCGGGGATGACGTCGAGGAAGCACAGGAATGAGGGGGAAGGCAGGGATAACGGGAGAAACGGGAATGACATGGGAGAAAACTGAGCATTATCAAGTTGATTGGGTATTATACTCGCGATCTTTGAAAATGCGCATATCGCACTGGATCCTGCGGACAAGCCGCAGGACGTAGGCAGTAGTGGAAGCCGCAGGACGTAGGTAATAGTGGAAGCCGTGGGGCATAGGCGGAGTGGAATCCCACTGCCATGTACCGCAGTAACCTCACTGCCACGTGCCGCAACAACCCTACTGCCTACGTGCCGCGACTTGTTCGCGGCATCCAGAAAAACGCATTGTCACTACCACTTTGCATTCCCAAAGATCACGAGTATATACGGGTTAAACCGCCATTTATTATTTTTATGTTCACGAAGTATTGTATTAAATATAATCACTATGATATAATTTTATATTTAATGTATTTTTGTAGACAATTATGAGCATAGAAGATATAACCAGTATAACCGATATAACAGAGAATTTACTTAAGTCGTATATTAGGGAATTGAACCGATTTCAGCCTGGGAGAGGAAATCAGGATCAAACAGTTGAAGGGTATGAATTATTGCGCAGAATATTTCAACTGTTGGATGAGACGACACCAGGTCAAGAACTTTCTTATGGAGTGATTTTTCATATTCGTGCGCTGGCTTTACTGCTAAAGTACAAGCGTTATCCTGAAGGCTCTCAATCTTCTGAATCAAAATCGGATGATGAGGGTATAAAAGATGCTTATCTTTCCTATCTTTCAAGAGCAAACGAAGATCCTTTGTTGAAAAGAGTTGATGAGGCATTTGGTAATATTCCATGTCTTAATCCTCAAGAAGACCTTCTCCTCCCTTCTGAAATTTTCTTGCCTGAGCATTTTGACAGGAGTGTTGAGGAGTGGATGCAAACCCGTGTGAATGGTATCCCCGATCGGGATAGAGTACCTATGTTCAGTTCCAGAGCTGAAGGATTGAATTATGCGGCAAAACAACATTTGTTTGTAGAAATGAGCGATAACAAGTTGATCCCTAAATGGGAAGTAGAAGAAGATAGGCTGGTTTATTGTGCTGTTTCCAGGAGAATGATTCAGGTAGAAGATACTCATTTGGAGCATTGGCAGTCTGTGCAAGAGCTTTTTTGGCGTATTAACGAGATGATTCGGTTTATGAACCTTGTACCTCCATTCCTGGAAGATATGCTACAAATGGAAAGGCTCCATTATCCTGAGCTTCAAACTCAACAAGTGAGTGGAAGGGGACGGATTATTACAAGACATGAAAAGTCTCTCCCCTTCCAAAAAGGATTTTTTATTAAATATGGAGAAGGAAAACATCTCAGAGTTCAAGCCAACCTCTGGCTTTATGCTTTTTATATGAATAACATACATAACCTCACGTTTACTTCAGTTTCACAAGGTACCAGTAAGTCGAGTAAGCCCATTCTGCGTTATATGAGAAAAATTAATGGTTATGGTAACGAATTCTTTGATGCGTATAGGGTTACCTCTGATGATGAACGGCTTATTCTCATTACGTGTAGAGGCCGGTCAGATGATAGCAGAAGAGAGCCTTTATGTGTTGCCGCCAAGAAGTATCTTGTCAAAAAACATTATATAGAGATGACAGCTATGGCCCGAGCGCAACAGTGGTGTGGTCACTTTAGCAGTAATGTGAGACGTTTAGAAGAAGAGCTTCATTCACCTCAGGATAAAAGGAAGAAAAAAAAGGTTGAGAAAAGAGTTGGCGGAGTGTTAAATTTGATTCCAAAGATGGAGGCGCTATCTCAAAGGGTAAGTGAAATTGTTGGAGCAGAGGAGCCTTCATCAGATGGTTCTAACTCTTCCCCGCTTAACTTGGAACATAATCCTGAGCTTGTGAATGCGCTTAGTGCAGGAGTCAACATTAAAGCGTTTAGAAAAATAGCTATAAATACACATAGAGATTTTCAGGAATTGTTTTTACACGAAATTGGTGAAGATGCTAAAGGAGATGAGGACGTTACGTTTGAAGATAATAAAAGAAAAGGATCTGACAGCCTTGTTGCCGAGAGTTCCTTGGAAATAGATGATCAAAACTCTAAAAGAATCAGAATGAGTGAATCTGATGCTGATACGTCAGGGGAGGCTATAAAACAAGCCTGTATTGAACTGTTAAGTCAAATTCCGGCCTCGCGTTTTTCAAGAATCGATCCGGAAAGTTTTAGTTCTTTGCTTGATGAATTTTTTGGCAGAGATAGTACAAATGAACCAGGAGTTAATCTATAATCTATCATTATAGAGAGGCGAACATTCATTATTTTGGAGAAATATATGCCTAGAGTTAGATTTCCTGTTCTTGCTCCCGAGCTAGAGAGAGAGCTGATAGACTTTGTATTTAATCGCTATCAAGCATTAGACGACGAAGCGGACAGGGCAGCTCGCGCTGCCATACAGCTAAATAATCTGGAAGAAACACCTGAGCGATTGGAAGTATTTAAGAAACGGTATAAGAAGTTGTTTTATGACAATGAAAAACGTGAAGGTTTTCCTTCTTTTAGGGAAACTATCGAGTTAATAAGAGAATGGTTAGCGGCAGCCAAGGAGCAGAAGGGAATACCAACTGGTGCGCGGGGTTTTTCTCGGAAATGATTCTATTTTTTGATTATTGGCAGTAGTCATACAGCTGTTTACTACAATAACTAGCTTTACGTGTACAAATGTTTTTTACGGATATAATCGGTAATAGCGGGTGGAAAATGGGTATTCAGGAGAGAGTCAGGGAAGCAGCGCAAATCCTTGGAAAGCAGCGTACGCAAATGAGTAGAGGATAAAGGGTTTTCAGGTATATGACTGAAATAGAGATATCCTTGTTTTTCTTGAAGAAGGCAATGGATATCGTCCGTTTTTGCTTTAAGGATAGTTTTTTTGAGTTTCTCAGAAGGAGAGAAATGATAAGGAGGACGCGGGAAAATCATCAAATGTGCATAGTCAAGAAACTGTTCGAAATCATGCCATTGGTCAAGTTGATTGAAGGCGTCCATTCCCATACTGAAAGCTATTGGGTTTTTAGGGTAGTCTTCTCTTAGTGATTTTAGTGTTTCTATTGTGTAAGAAGCAGTGTCCCGCTGGATTTCACGCAGGTCAAGCTGAAAATTTTTGAAAGGCTGGATAGCCAAATCAATCATATCAATTCTTTGCTGAACTGTGGCGTTAGGTGTAGATTTTAATAAAGATTGTTTGCAGGGAATGAAAAGGACAGTATCAAAATGAAAATGATCCTGTAAAGTATGAGCAATAGCAAGGTGGCCGTTATGGATAGGGTCGAATGTTCCGCCTAGAATAGCAATGCTTGGCTTCATCATGTATGAGGCGCAGAAAGTTTAAAACAGAAATTTTCCAGAGCTTCCCAGATATTACCTGGAGAAACACCCTTAATGAAAGAATCAATGTGTTTGGCTTGTTGAATTAAATAAGGCAGGGTATCCGGCCGAAGTGCTGCCAGTGTTTTTTGAAATGCTGTTTGTCGTGCTGACCAAATGCCTAGTTTCTGGTAAAGAGAAGAGCGTTGAGAGGAAGGAGTTTGGGAAAGAACGAACAGTTTTCGTAAGTCCTGAGTTAGTGCCCATAGGATGACAGCAGGCTCAGCCCCTTGTGAGCGAAGGGCCGACAGTATCTTTAAGCAGTGTTTGGGGTTTTGTTTAAGCACGGCATCACATAGTTCAAAGATGTCATAATGGGAATGTTCGGTAAGTACAGTTTGCAGGTCGTCTTTGTTTAAATGTACTGGAGTGTTTTCACCATGTGAGGTATTTCTATTGCCGTAGATCCAATGCAGTTTTTCTATTGTTTGAGCGGCTGCCAGCAAATTGCCTTCGGTATTCTCAGCGATTAGATTATAACCCTCCTGGCTGGTTGTAAGGTTAAATTTATCAAGACGGGTTTTGATCCAGCGAAGGAAAGCTTCATCTTTGATCGGCCAGGCGTTGATAATGCAGCCGTGTTGGTCAATGGCCTGGTACCATTTCTGAGTAGTTTCTGCTTTGGAAAGCTTGGGGGTGCGTATGAGAAGGATTTGATCCCGATTAGGGCTTTGGCCATTTTTTATAAGCGTATCGAAAAAAACAGCAGGGATCTTTTGATAAAAACGTAATTCAATGAGCTTTTTTGTGCTGAATAAGGAGAAGTTTTGAGTATGTGTCAGAAAAAGTTCAAAAGCTTGAGTCAGATTGCCGTCTGTTTCAATAATAATCTGTTCATCGTATTGTTGTTCGCGTGCTTTTTGGCGAATTAAACGTGTACATTCTTCGATAAAGAAAATTTCTTCGCCGGTGATTAAATAGATAGAGTGAAACGTTAGGTTGTTGGCAAAATGGTTTTCGAAATTATTCGCTGGAATGTTCATTGAGACGTTATGACTCAGTAATCTCGATCATTTTTTGGAGTGCCCTTCTGGCATTTTCAACCAGCCATGTTTGGGAGGTTTCGCTTAAACGGGTTCGTTTACCTGAAAATTCATCAACAACGTCACCTGGCTTAACTAAATTATAATCCAGTGTTTTTCCCTGACGCAGCAAATCCAATAAAGCAACGAGATGCGGAGGGTCGTTGCGCGACATGGTTGCGCAGCCGCAGCCCATGGCTTTATAGCCTTCCAGATTGGGTGCTTCAGCCAGATTGACGATTTTTGTTGGGGTGTTGGATAATTCAGAGGCATAGCGTTTCAGGTTATCTACCATGTGGTTTTCTGTACCGATAGCGTATTTTTGAATGCCTGCTTTATCCTGAGTCACAAAATCCCAAATAAAAGCGGTGGAACCAGCCTGGTCAGCAACCCGTACAACCTCGTTGGTGCATTCTGGATGAACGATCGTGCAATAACCTTGTTTCTTCCAGTATTCCACCATATAGGGTTGATAATAAGTGTGAACAGCACAGTAGCTGCCAAATAAAATGAGCTTGGCTCTATCGAATTGGTCAAGCGTTTTATTGTCTTGCTGATCAAGGCGGTATTGTGCACCTGCTGTGCCGCCCGGCCAATAAGCAACATCTTCAATACCGAGCCAATAAGCAACATTTTCTCCCATATAACGATCGGGAATAAAAAGTACCTTTTTATTTTGGGAAAAAGCCCACTGGCAGATTTTTTTAACGTTCGAACTGGTACATACAGCGCCTCCCTGTGCGCCGGTCATGGCTTTGATACGGCCGGAAGTATTCATGTAACAAACAGGCAGTATGTTGTTGGCGCCATAACGTTCGTTAAGATCATGTAACGCTGGTTCAACCATATAGTCTTTTGCCATCATTTCCATCGTGCAGCCCGATTTAGGATTGGTAATATAGACGGATTGATTGGGATGCGCTAAAAGGCTGATGGATTCGGCCATGAAATGGACAGCGGATTCAATAATTAAAGATTTTTCAGGGTGCTTGGCTGCTTTTAAGGCCAGCTGATAAGAGTCACCAATTTGACCGCCGAAATGTTCAATCAATTGGACGATTTCACCGCCCATGTAATAGTGGGCTAACAATAACAGCTTGTCGCCAAAGTGAGTCTGTGCCTTTTGCATATAAGGTGTCATCCACTTCAGGATTCGGCCGATGGTGCGATCCGGTAAGGCCAGGTATTCTTCTGCATAAGGGACAAATTCAGATTGGTAATGATCTAAAGGGTAATCTGCCTGACAAAGCGGAACATCAACCGGCAAGGTAACAGGAGAGATAACTGGTTGGTAAAAAGTTTCTTTATTCATTCACTATTCACAACCTGACAATATGGTTTCAATAGGATACTGATTTTTTTGGGGGTAATCTTCACGATAATGTCCTCCGCGGCTTTCTTTTCGGGATAAAGCGGAACGGACAATAAGTTCTGCATTAAGGATAATGTTCCGTAATTCCACTAGATCCCGCGTAATACGATGCTGCCAGTAATATTCTTCGACGATTTTCTTGCGTGTTAAAATCAAGTTTAGCACATCCTGCAACCCTGCCTCTGTTCGGACAATACCGGCGTAAGAAGTCATTTCGCCTCTTAGGCCGCGCCAATGCGCGTTGATTTGACTGGCGCGCCGCGCGTTTACAACACTTTCAGAACTCCAATCCTGAAAATCAGGCGAAAGTTCAACATTATGGACTAACCAGTACTCGCAGGCTTCCGCGGCATTGGTTCCCATGGTAATTGCTTCTAAAAGTGAATTGCTCGCAAGACGATTGGCTCCATGAAGGCCTGTAAAAGCTGTTTCGCCAAGCGCATAAAGCCGTGTCAGATCTGTTTTGCCATTGGCATCGGTCAGGACGCCCCCGCATTGATAATGTGCAGCGGGGACAACAGGGATGTAATCCTTGGATGGATTCAGTCCTATTTTCGATAAAGTCTCGTAGATTGTAGGAAAACGTTTGGCGAAGAAATCCTCATGGATATGTTTCATGTCTAAATAGACATAATTATGATGACTATGTTCAATTTCGTTGAATATTGCTCTGGCAACGACATCGCGGGTGGCCAGTTCCATCGAGTCCTTGGCGTAATGAATCATGAAACGTTCGCCGGAATCTACTGTACGGAGATAAGCTCCTTCGCCTCTTACCGCTTCAGAGATCAGAAAATCATTGATTTCTGGATGGTACAGCAGTGTTGGATGGAATTGATAAAATTCCATATTACCGACTCTTGCTCCAGCCCGATAAGCCATAGCAACACCATCGCCGGTAGCAACGTCAGGATTAGTAGTGTAGCGATAAGTTTTTCCTGCGCCGCCAGTAGCAAGCACGGTAATCTTGGCCGTGAATGTGTGAATAAGACCGGCTGTGTCTTCCAGGATAAAGGCCCCGATGACTTCAGGAATGGATTGCGGCGCATGAGGGGGGCGCTGTGTAATTAGGTTAACAGCAATATGATGTTCAAAAACGCTGACTTGAGGCTGTTTTTTAATTTGTTCGGTCAAGTGTTCCATAATGACTTTCCCTGTTTTATCCCCGCAATGATAAATCCGGCGGTAGGTATGTCCTCCTTCTTTGCCGAGCGCATATTGTTCATCGTTCACTTTATCAAAAGGAATATTGTACTCTAGCAGCGTTTCAATAGTTTTAGGTCCCTGGCTGATGATGTCTTTTACGGCGTCTGGCGAACATAGGCCGTCACCAGCGTAAATGGTATCAGCGATGTGCTGCTTAATAGAGTCTTTCTGATCAATGGATTGCAACGCAGCGGCAATTCCTCCCTGGGCATAGCTGCTGGAGCCTTCACCAAGCTGCGTTTTGGTAACAAGGGCAATTTTTAATTGCGGATTGCGTTTAATCAAGTGCAATATATAACTCAGTCCCGCAAGACCGCTCCCAATAACAAGTACATCGAAATTTTTTCGAGCACCCTGTTGGGCATTATGCCCGGTATTGTTACGCCGTGTTCCCAAAATGGGTGAAGATGTGTGCATCATATTTTATAAATCATCAATTTTATGTGCTATTTGTGCTGCTATCCCAGTATAAGTCTGCGGCGTCAGGTTGGCAAGATGTTGTTTAGCGGATTCAGGTATTTCAAGTTCCATGATGAATTGTTTCAGGGCAGCCTGATCCACTTTTTTGCCTCGAGTTAAATGTTTAAGTTTTTCATAGGGTTTTTCATCATGATAGCGGCGCATGACAGTTTGTATCGCTTCTGCAAGGACTTCCCAATTGTCATCTAAATCTTTCTGAATAGTTTGGTAATTGGCATCCAGCTTTTTGCAGCCTTTTTTGAGCGACTGATAGGCAATAACGCTATAGGCTAAAGCACTGCCGATATTACGCATGAGGGTTGAATCCGTCAGGTCTCTCTGCCAGCGTGAGGTCAGCAGTTGTTGTGCAAAGTAGGATAAAACGGCGTTGGATAAACCTAAATTGCCTTCTGCATTTTCAAAATCAATAGGATTGACTTTGTGCGGCATGGTGGATGAGCCAATTTCTTCCGAAACCAGTTTTTGTTTGAAATAACCTAAACAAATGTAGCCCCAGGTGTCTCTCGAATAATCAATAAAAATAGCATTGATGCGGATAATATTGTGCATAATACCAGCGATATAATCATGAGGTTCAATTTGTGTCGTATAAGGGTTCCAGGTAAGCCCCAGGCTTTTTACGAATGTTTCGCTGTGGGCGAGCCAGTCGACTTCAGGGTAAGCGCTGTAATGAGCATTAAAATTGCCTACAGCACCGTTGATTTTGCCTTTAATAGGCAGTTGGGCTAATTCATTAATCTGGTTTTTTAAGCGGTAGGCAAAGTTGCTGAGTTCTTTGCCTAATGTGGTTGGAGAGGCTGGTTGGCCATGGGTACGTGAAAGCATGGCAGTATCAGCGTATCTTTTTGCCTGTAAGGTGATTTCCTCGAGGACATCGTTCATCAGCGGCAGGATAATTTGTCTGCGCGCTGATTTAATCATAAGCGCATAGGCGAGATTATTGATATCTTCGGAAGTGCAGGCAAAATGAATAAATTCACTTAAAGCGCTTAATTCAGGGTAGGTTTGAAATTTCTGCTTGAGGAAATATTCAATAGCTTTAACGTCATGGTTTGTACGTGCTTCAATACGTTTGATAAGCTGCGCATCGGCTTCGCAGAAATTTTTTAATATATCATCCAAAGCTTGTTTTGCTTGAGGTGAAAGACGGGGAATTTCTGTAAGCTTTGGGTGATCAGCCAAGGATTCAAGCCAACGGATTTCTATAATAATACGATGGTAAATCAAGCCAAATTCACTAAAGAAAGCGCTTAAAGCGCTCGTTTTTTCATAATAACGGCCATCAATAGGTGACACGGCCGTTAATGGGGATAAAGGCATATGGAAACTCCAGTCATAATTTATTTTAGGTGTATACCCATCGTCTTTCAAAATGAGTATAGGCATTTTCAACGATCACGAGTATATTTATTATAAGAAAATTAATGGAGTATAATCATACTCTCTTTTCTGGTATTTTCAATGTGGTTGTGATGAAAAGCGATTTTTTTGACCAGGAAGTTTTGCAATTAGCCAAAGCTTTGTTGGGAAAAGTGCTGCGTGTGAAATATGAAAACTATTGGCTGTCAGCTCAAATTATTGAAACAGAAGCTTATGCTCTGGAGGATAGGGCGAGTCATGCTTCTTTGGGGAGAACGCCCAAACGGGAGGCGCTTTTCATGCCGCCGGGGACCATCTATATGTATTATGCTCGCGGGGGTGATTCTTTAAATGTTAGTGCCCGCGGGGAGGGAAATGCGGTATTAATAAAATCGGCTTATCCTTTTTTTGATGAATATAGTCCCCAGGAGATTGTTTTGCCTGTCATGCAGCAATTGAACCCTAAAAATGGTCAAATGAGGGAAGTCCATACGCTCTGCTGCGGGCAGACATTATTGTGCCGTTCTTTGGGACTGAAGGTGAAAGACTGGGATAAAAAGTGTTTTGATCCGCAGAAATTTTATATCGAAGATTTGGGTTACAAGCCGGAAAAGGTTCTTTATACCCAGCGCCTTGGTATTCCAGCCGGCAGGGATGAGCATTTGATGTACCGTTTGGTTGACTATAAGTTTGCCAGGCATTGTACAAGTAACCCGCTGGCGAAAAGAGATCCAATTTTCATGGTGGAAGTTAATAATATTTGATTGTTGTCCGTTTTTAAGTGGGACAACAATCATTCAAATTAAGGCTTGCGCAAATTACCTTAAATAGTGAGTTGTTTTTTTAGCTGATTGATATCTACAAGATCAAGGCCAGTAGTTTTTGCAATTAAATTCAGATCAAGGCCATTCATCAGTAAGTTTTTTGCAATGATTTGCCTTTCTTTTTGGATGCCTTGCTCCATGCCTTGTCTGACGCCTTGCTCCATGCCTTGCCTGACACCTTGCTTCATGCCTTGTCTGATGCCTTTCTCTATACCTTTCTGTATTCCCTCTTGTAACCCTCTCTCTATAGCCTCTTGCTCTACTTTTTTCCTTATTCTTTGTTCCATTTGTTCTGCAACGGTCATAATATCCTCCTTATCAAGGTGTTTTGATACAGTTTCAATAAAATCATACTCCGGTGAATCATAACGATTCATGATGTATTGTATACCAAAAGATCGCATTTGTGGATTGGAATGCAATAAACTTTTCAGCATTTTTTTTAAAGTATGGTGAGTAGGTTTATCGAAGATGTATTTTTGGAGGATGTCCACGGTTGTCATAGCACCGTGAGTATACAAATGCTTGTCGTTATAGACAAATAGATCGATGAGTATAGGCTTGAGTATGAGTGATTTTTGGGTGTCAGACAATCCTTCGAAAAGGCTTTCTACTTCCATTGAATAGGGGTAAGGTCTTTGTTTACCGTGGTAGTAAACCAAGGTAACAATAGGCGGAAGACGTTCTTTGGGATGGATTTCTGCATAATCCAAAAGTGCACTCGCCGCATAATTGACCGCTCTTAAAGGCATCATTTTATTCGGTGAAGAAAGATGTTCAATATGTACCAACAGAAGCATTGGCTGTTTCTGAAAACTGGCTTTGAACAGGACATCGGCAATGGTGTGTTTGCCTATACAATCTTTAACAAATTTCGTGTTACTCTTCTCTAGCTGCAACGAATCAAAGTCAATTTGATCCCGAAAAGCTTCCGGTAAATAGGCTTTGAAAAAATCTTTGGCAACTTCTTTTTGGCTTAAACTTTTTGCGAAAAAGTTATCGTGTTGGGTGAACTTATTCATTTTTATTCCTAATTTTATTAAGGTTGAAGAACTGTGTTGGATTGCAATCCGCTATCCAAAAGCAAATATATTCTATAACTCAAAACACTGCAATTATTAATATACAATAATCAGAGGCATGATGCTTGTTGCGGCCATTTTCTTCGCTCCAGGACTTTATAAAACATTATGGGATACTTAGGTAGGCGGCTTTTTGCCAGATAAACTCGAAACTATTCAATAACTGTTGGTGATAGGACTGCTCTGCCAAGAAGTTTTTGGCGTTCTAGCTGGGTAAGCCTGGCATTGTCGCAGGTTTCTTTCCAGTGCTGTTGAATGTTATCAATGAGTTCGTCAAAAATTTGGTTGGCTTCATATGAGCTAACGCCAAATTGGTCGCTATTGGATAAGGCGTTTCGCCGTGTTGATAAGGTGCCTTCTGTCCCAACAATCATCGCTTGAGAGGACGACTGTCCAATACGGGAAATAACGCCGATGTCGTAACCAGGAGTAAGATCAGCATAGTGGCCGTCCCAGAAGAATGCGTGGTTCCTGGCATGATCATCAGTATTCCCAATTAAAAGGTTGAAGATCATCCTTCGGTAAAGCTCTTTGCATTGGGTTTGCGGATCTGAGCTGTATTTCCATAAAAATGCAGCAAGATCGCCATAGCCTGCATATCTTGCTTCCATTTCATCTAGCTGTAAAGCAGTTAATCCGCTGATAATATGTCTTCGAAAAGGAGGTAGTGAGATATCCTGTGTGTATATTGAAGTTTCTTCGAACTGCGAGATCTGCTTTTCAGAAGCGGGCATCCTGCTCTCGCGCTTACCTTCGTCCGAGTCAGCACGTTCTTCAAAGCAGATCTCGCAGTTCGAAGAAACAGGGGCATAGATGTCAAATCGTCTAACCAGCAAGGCGTCTTTTCCTAATATGCGAATTAGTTTCAAGTCAGCCGTCGTAATACCGCATTTTTGTGCTAGCAGCATACCAAGCGCTTCTTGCCGGATGATAGGGAAAGTATCGGTTTGTACGGAAAATTTGACAATCCATTCAGTATTGCCATCTGAAATGAGAGCTTTTGGTCGTGCGCCTCCAATGGAAGTGCCATGTAATAAAGCTTCGGCTAAATAGGCATCTATTTCTTCTCCACTATTAACTGCTTCGGCAGCCTGGTAAAGGTCTTCCAGTTTGGCATTAGGGTTTTTGTGCTCGATATAGCGGTCAGGTACCGTTTGAAAATGTAGCGCACCGATTCGTTTATCACCTCCATGAAAAAGGTAATCGAACTCAGTCAGATTGTTGTGGGAATTGACAGATAATCCAAACTGATATTCCAGGACGCGTCTTCCCCAGGCGTCTGGTGCAGCGTCGCGAAGTGCTCCGAAAAATTTGGATTGATAACCGGTAGTACGCGTAGTTAAAGGCAGTTCTAAAGGATCAAGGCTGATAGCATTTTCTATTTGAAGGTAGTTTCTTCCATAGGTAAAACGGTATCCTGAAGCATTTAGTTCAATTCTCCCGCAAAGAACAGGGGCTTCTGCATTTGGCAGCCAAATCCATACAAAAAGTTCGTTTAATCCTGTTTTAGAATTCATCATCAGGTTTGTCTCTATTAGGTAAACGAGCGCGCTGACGGCTGTTAGCTATCGCTTTTAAGTATTCTATTTGCCCCGGGGGAATGGTAGGGAAAAGTCCGAGGTCAAGCAGCCAGCATACCATACTGGCCGTGGCCAAGGAAATTGCTGGACTGCCTTGTTCCAGACGTTGGATCGTTGGGACGCTCGTTCCTGCCCGTTCAGCTAGGTCTTTCTGAGTCCAGCGGCGATTAAGCCTTGCTCCCCGGATCAGTAGTCCCAATTCTTTGAAATGTGCCTTTACTCGCGTCGGCAGCCTTCGTTGAGGGGTTTTAGTTTTCATGAAATACTATATAAAAGTAGTTTTAACTGGCTTAATACAAAGTATATGATATGTTTTTTAATACTTCAAGTAAAATATTAACATCCCAATGATGAGCTTTTCTTGACCTATAATGCGGTTTGCAATATCATTATGGACATCCTTTAACCTGGGTAACTTTATTATGAGCCGGCCGGCAGTCGCGATCCTTTCAACTGAAAATTTACTTCACAATATTAAGATAATAAAAGAAAGGGTAAAACCGGCAAAAGTTATTGCTATGGTAAAGGCCAACGCTTACGGTCATGGAATTCGTTCTGTTGGATTAAGACTGGATGGATATGCGGATGAGTTGGGCGTGGCTTCAATTGATGAGGCTTTTGTTCTAAGGAAGGCTGGCGTTCAATCGCCGATTATATTGATGCAAGGTGTTTATGAAGCGGGTGAACTTTTACTGGCTGCGAAAGAAGGGTTTGAGGTTGTTTTTAATAATGAAGCGCAGTTAGAATGGTTGAATGCAATACATCTGCCTGTGCCGCTCAGAAGCTGGATAAAAATTAATACGGGTATGGGAAGGCTGGGATTTAGCATGGAGGATGCAAGGAACGTCTATCAGTACTTGTCTGGACATAAGGGCGTTGTTCAGCCTGTAAAAGTCATGTCGCATTTTGCATGCTCTGATGAGTGTACACATCCGTTAAATCAGCGGCAGATTGCCTTGTTCAATCAGTTTATTGAAGGTGTTGATACAGAATATAGTTTATGCAATTCTGCTGGCATACTTCATTTTCCTGATTGTTTTTTTAATTATGTACGTCCTGGTATATTGTTATACGGCATCAGTCCTGTCAGAGGTAAAACAGGAAAAGACTTTGGCCTGAAGCCTGTGATGACCTTGCAGACGCGTTTAACTTCGGTGCATACCTTTAAAAAAGGTGCTTCCATAGGTTATGGTGCGAGATATCAATGTCCGGAAGATATGCCTGTTGGTATTGCTGCATTTGGTTATGGCGACGGATATCCTGTTTCTGCCAGAGACGGCACGCCTATTTTAGTCAATCAGGTAGAATGTTGTGTTATCGGCCGGGTGTCTATGGATATGCTGGCGGTGGATTTACGATCTTGTCCGAATGCAAAGGTAGGAGACAGTGTTACACTTTGGGGCGAGGGTTTGCCTTTGGAACGTGTAGTGGAGAATACTTCCAATATTGTATGGGATATGATTACCGGTGTTCAGAACCGGGTGAAGTTTTTGTGGACGGATGGTTTGACTGCGGAGCAGCAATAATTCCTCCGCCTAAGGCAAGATAAAGCTGGGTGGTGTCTTGATAACGTTGTGCTCTTGCCTTGATATAGCCTAATGTTGCCTGGATATGAAGGCGTTCGGCATTTAAAACTTCCAGCAGGTCAGAACTGCCAGCTTCATAGCTTATTTGGGCCAATTTCAGAGCAGCCTTGGCTGTTAAATAAGCTTTCTTCTGTTTGACAAATTCCTGTTCATTATTTTTTAAAGCCTGAAGTACATTATTGACCTGGACAAAAGCTGTAACAACGGTTTGTTGGTAGTTGGCATAGGCAGCTTTATAAGCATGAACGGCAGCACGTCGCTGCGCGCGAAGTGTACCGCCGTTGAAAATTGGCGTAGTTAAGCCGGCAATCAAATTGCTTGCATTAGAGGAAGCATCAAATAAATTGGCAGGTTCTAAAGCTTGTTGGGATGTGGAGGCAGATAACGTTATCTGCGGATAGAGGTTAGCTGTCGCAATGCCAATGTTGGCACAGGCAGCATGTAGTAACGCCTCGGCAGCAAGTATATCAGGACGGTTGCGGACAAGTTCTGAAGGGAGGCTTAAGGGCAGTTTTTGGGGCAAGGTAAAATTATCCAGCTCAAAGTGAGGCGGCTGCCAATTAGCAGGGAAAGTGCCGAGCAGGATATTGAATTTTCCTTTGGCTTCAGCAAGTTGTTGATGCAGCGGAGGCAGCAAGGTTTCATCGTTCTGGAGCTGGCTTTGAGCGCTTAAAATATCTACTTTTGTGGCTGAACCGAGTTCCCATTCCTTCTGAACCAGATTGAGGTTTCGCTGGTCTTCTTTAATAATTTCCTTAGTCTGGGCAATCTGGGCATTGATTGCGGCAATTTCCAGAGCTGTTACAGTGATATTACCGGTTAATGAAAGAAAAGCTGCATGAGTTAATGCTTTTTGGTAGTCAGTTAGGGCTTGTTGCTGTTCAATGGTCCTTTGAGTTTCGCCAAAAATATCCAATGTCCAGTTTGCCCCAGCACCTAATGTATAGTAAGTAAAAGGAGGAATGCTGAATGGACTGGGACCAAATGTAGCTACACCGTATTCTTGCTGCCCAGCCCCCGCGGTTGCTGCAACCTGAGGCAATAATGCTCCTTTTGCTGCATTGACATTTTCCTGAGCCTGTTGCAGGGTTTCTTGCGCAGCTTCGAGTGTATAGCTGTTCTTTATACCTTGGCGGATGACTGCGTTTAGGGCAGGAGAGTGAAATTCGTTCCACCAGTTTTGTGAAACCGGCTGATCTAAATAAAGATGCTGCCGCCCGACAGTTTGTATGTTTCCTTTAGAAGTGTAGGCAGAAACTTGAGGTGTTGGCGGAGAAACAAAATCAGGGCCTGCAGCACAGGAGGATAAAAGAAAAATGAACAGGTAATAAAAGAGACGCTTTGTCATTCCATACTCACTGTTGTGTCAATTTTTTTGGCTTTACGTAATAAAAATACAAGCGGAACTACGCTTAACGTGATAAGCATGATTAAGTAATAATCATCAATGTAAGCTACCATCATAGCCTGATTATTTATCATGGCATTAAGCAATACGATACTCCTTGGATCCGATAGGTGAATGTGGTTGACTATATAGGCTGGATTGGCAGTTACGTTATAAGGAATAATGTGTTCAGTAAGTGAAGCATGAACGACTTGCGTGTTTCGGATAAGCATGGTTTCGACAACAGAAATACCAATACTGCTGCCGAGATTGCGCATGAGGTTAAAAAAAGAAGTTCCCTCATTATGTAAAGTGCTGGATACTGTTGAAAATGCAATGGTACTGATAGCAATATAAGCAAGACCAATACCAAAACCCTGAATAAAACCTGCAGAGATAATTGGGCCGGATTCGGTGATGAGGGAAAATTGTGTCATTTGCCAGAGTGAAAAGGCAACGATCAACAATCCAGCAATGATAATATACCGAGGATCGATCCGGTTTAATATCCGTCCTACGATAAGCATGGCTAACATTGTGCCGGCGCCCCGTGGTGCCGTAACAATTCCGGCAGTACTTACTGGATAGTTCAGTTGGTTTTGCAGCATCATGGGAAGTAAGGCTAATGTGGCAAATAGTGTGATCCCTACCACGAAAATTAGAACAGTACTGATAGTAAAATTGCGATCTTTAAAAAGTTGAGGGGTGACGAAAGGGTGTTGAAAGGTAAATGTATGAACAACAAAAAGGTAAAAGCCCGTTGCTGCTATAATGGCTTCTATAATAATCTCTATTGACCCGAACCAATCCAGCAGCTCACCGCGATCCAACATAATCTGTAAAGCGCCAACGCTAACGCTTAGCGTAAAGAAGCCTAGAAAGTCAAATGGACTTTTACGGGGCTCTGTTTCCTCCAGGAAGAAATAAAGGCCTGTCAGCGCCAAAAGACCAATAGGTACATTGATATAAAAAACCCATCGCCAATTATAGTTATCAGTAAGCCAGCCTCCAAGTACCGGGCCAAGAATAGGCCCCATCGTAACTCCAACTCCCCAGAGAGCCATGGCTTTTGCGTAGTTTTCCTTGGTATTAATGCTGAATAAAACAGCTTGAGATAAAGGTACAAGAGCTGCGCCGGAGATGCCCTGCAGCAGCCTGAAGAATATCATTTCAGGTAAGCTTTCCGCAATTCCACATAAAACTGAGCTTATAATGAAACCGGCAATAGAAACCAGAAACACGAGTTTGCGTCCAATATAGCCTGCCAGCCAGCCTGTCAGAGGTATCATAATGGCAGAAGCGACAATATAGGAAGTAAGCACCCAGGTCATTTGATCCTGAGTAGCAGACAGTGATCCTTGAATGTGCGGCAGAGCAACGTTGGCAATGGTAGAGTCCAGAGCCTGCATGACAGTAGCCAGCATTACCGAAAAAGTAATAATATAATGCTTCAGGCTGTCTTTTGCAGGAGTTTCTCGGATCATCTCCACTGTTATTAACTCCAAAGCCGATGATGTTCAGTATCTACAGTAACTGTTACACTTAACCCTGAATGCAGAAATAAAGCAGGATCAGGGTTATCAATGGTTATCCTGACAGGCAGACGCTGTACTATTTTTACCCAATTTCCTGTGGCATTTTCTGGCGGCAGCAGAGAAAAAACTGCCCCTGTTCCCGGGCTTGTACTTTCAACATGCCCTGAAAATTTTTTGCCGGGATAAGCATCAATCTCTATTGTAACCTTCTGCCCGGGACGCATATTTGTTAACTGCGTTTCTTTGAAATTAGCTTCGATCCAGATGTCTTTATCGGAAATCAATGAGAAAACCGGCGTACCTGGCCGTATGTAATCGCCGTTCTGCAATTGTTCAACTTTAGTTACGATGCCGTCAATAGGTGCTGTAACGACGGTGTACGAAAGGTTAAGTTTAGCATGCTCCAGATCGGTTTCAGCTTTTTGGACAAGAGGATGCTGATCGATCGGAATATCAGGATTACCACTTAACTGGGCGAGAACACTGGCAAGCTGATGTTTTGCTGCGGCTAATTGTTGTTCAGCATTATTGAATACGTTGGTTGCTTTGTTGAGCTGCATTTGAGATGAAATTCCAGAGGCAGCAAGTTTTTTCTGGCGTTCATATTCTACTCGTTCATAAGTGAGTGTGTTTTGTGCGGCTTCTACTTCAGCTTGCCTTTGCCGATAACTGGCTTTAAGTGCTTGAACTTGCAGCCGTGCACTGGCTAATACGGCCTTTGCATTGTCTACAGCAATTTTATAGGGGCGGTCATCCAGGTTGAACAGACGTTCTCCTTTTTTAACCTTCTGATTATCTTTTACGTAAATGGCTGCGACCTGGCCCGGAACATTGGTACTAATGGCTGCATTAGCTGCTTTTATGTAGGCGTCATCGGTCGAGACGTATCTTCCTCCTGCCATGTACATGATGAGAATAATGAATAGCAGGAGCAATGGGCCGCCAATCAGTAGTTTCCGCCTGTATGGCTGTATCTGTAGATGAATATTCATGGCCTGGCTATCTGAACCTTATAACTTACTTAGTTTAAATGTTCCATAATACCATCAAGTTCATCCAGGCTATTATAATGAATCTCCAGGACACCCTTTCCCTGAGGCTGGTGATGAATGGTTACTTTGGCACCCAGTTTTTCAGAAAGGTTATTTTGAAAATGTTGAAGGTTGGGGTCAAGGACTGATTTGGAAGCGGGTTTCTTAGGTTTTTGGGTATTACCGGTGCTGTTTTGATAATGTTTTACAAGGCTTTCTGTTTCACGTACGGATAAGTCTTGGGCGACGATAGTTTGAGCTGCATGCAGCTGATCGGCAGGAGACAATGTTAATAAGGCGCGGGCATGACCCATTTCCAATTTTCTTTCTTCAAGTAATTGTTTGACCTCTGAGGTTAATTGGAGTAAACGAAGAAAATTAGTCACATTAGTACGTGATTTTCCGACAGCTTCCGCGGTTTGTTGATGTGTGAAGCCAAATTCTTCGATGAGCCGGTGTAAAGCGTACGCTTCTTCGATAGGGTTTAAATCTTCTCTTTGGATATTTTCAATGAGCGCTAAGGCCAGGGCGGTTTGGTCAGATACTGTGTAAATCAATACAGGTACTTCGATAAGTTTAGCTATTTGAGCAGCCCGCCAGCGTCTTTCGCCAGCAATAATTTCGTAGCGTTCGTAACCAATGGCACGTACGACAATGGGCTGAAGAATACCTTGGGCTTGTATGGAATCAGCAAGTTCCTGCAAAGCTTCCGGTTCAATATGTTTTCTCGGCTGGTATTTTCCTGGTTGAATAAAATCAATCGGGAGTTTTTTTAAAACTGGTCCATTGGTGTCAGATGATGTTTCGGCTGTTGGCTGTGTATTTTTACTCAGTAAAGCATTTAAATTGCGGCCAAGGCCGGTTCTTTTTTCTTTCATTAAAAAGCCTCATGAAGCGGTATGTTCTTCTTGTTGTTTTAAAAATTCCTCTGCCAGAACACTATAAGCAGCGGCACCCTGTGAGTATTTGTCATAAAGCAGTATTGGCAGGCCATGACTTGGTGCTTCAGCCAGCCGGACATTACGCGGTATGACCGTTCGGTAAACTTTGTCATTAAAATGTTTCAATAGTTCTGAAGAAACTTCTTGGGCCAGGCGGTTACGGTTGTCAAACATGGTACGTAAGATCCCTTCTATGGCGAGCGAGGGGTTGATGGACTGTTTTAATTGTTCCAAAGTATCAAGCAATGCTGCAAGGCCTTCTAAAGCGTAGTATTCGCATTGAATAGGAATTAGTACGGAGTCGGAGGCAACAAGTGCATTAATAGTGAGGATATTCAGTGATGGGGGACAGTCAATCAAAATAAAATTGTAACGGCTTCGGGCTGATTTGAGTGCACGGTATAGAAAGGTTTCCCGATCAGGTTGTTCTAGCAAGTTTACTTCGGAGACGGTCAAGTCAGCATTGGCAGGCAATAAGTCGTAATGACAGTGAGTTCGAAGTACAGCATCTTCGAGCAGCACGTCTCCTAAAAGAACATCGTTAACAGAATGAACAATCTGATGCTTGTCTATTCCGCTGCCCATTGTGGCATTGCCTTGAGGATCGAGGTCAATGAGTAATACATTTTTGTGGGCAAGTCCTAATGCGGAGGAAAGATTAATTGACGTAGTTGTTTTTCCAACTCCTCCTTTCTGATTGGCTACGGTAATAATTTTAACCATTTTTTGTACCTGTTAAATGGGTTAATTGAATAATGACAACGTGGCGTTCAGCTTCCAAATAGGGAACAGATAAACGCTTAACTTCGCAATCAGGATATTCCCGGCGAATGGCAGCAAGCTCATCATCCGGCACAAGTCCTTTCATCGCCAAAAAAAGGCCTTCCGGTAAACATAAATGCTGAGTTAATAGTAACATATTCTGCAAGGAACTGAAGGCTCTTGTAATAACCTGGTCAAATTTTTGTTCAGGCCGGTAGTTTTCCACTTTTTCCTGAATTATTTCAAGTTTTTTTAAATTGAGTTTGCGTTGAATATGCCGAAGGAAGGCTGTTTTTTTGGCTGAAGTTTCAATAAGGGTAATAGTTTTTTCAGGAAAAAGCAGTGCTAAAGGTATACCTGGCAGACCTGCTCCTGAGCCGACATCAGCGATGCGTTTTCCTGTAACATAAGGGTGAATCGAAAGACTGTCAGCTATATGTTTGGTCGTCATGTCGTGCGGTTTTGTAATAGCGGTAAGGTTATGCGTTTTATTCCACTTCAGCATTTCCTCAAGGTAAATACCGCAGGCTTCTTCGTCAATTCTACTCGAAAGCCCCATTATATCCAGAGTGTTCTTCAGGAAAACAGTAGATGAATTCATACTAAAAATTATAACGGATTTACAAGGGAAAAGATATGATGGTTCCCGCGAAGTGCATAAACTTGTGGGTGTCCGGAAAAAGTTTTATATTTACTATTTGCGACGCAAATGCGTCGCATTTGCGTCGCAAATAGTATCGTCGTTTACCATATAAGCAGTGTTTTTCCCCGTGCCTGTTTTAATAATAATTTTTTGATCAATGAGATATTTTATATCTCTTAGAGCGCTGTCTTCACTTACTTTTAATGCTATTGAGGCTTCTTTTTTGGTTAATGTCTTACGTTCCTGGAATAAATGATAAAGTATTGTTTGACGGCGAGTAAAATGAGTAACAGGCAGCTCAGGAATACGTTTATAAAAACGGATATTAAAAAAGTTAGTTGCATTCACTTCTAAGGGCGGATTATTATTTTCGAGCAGTGCTCGTTTCATGCGGTCAAAACCACTCCCAATACGTTCAATATAGTGTGCTCGGTAAAGAAGATCAGCAATAAGCCGGTTTCTTCGAGCGCTTCGTGTGCCAAGGCTATCTAACGTTAGGCCGCGGTAAAGTCCGCCTGGGTTTTCAATATCCAAATGATCAGGGTATAGATGAAGGTAAATATGTGAGCCGTCGTAATCGTAATCCCGATGAGTAACAGCATTAACAATAGCCTCACGTAAGGCAACAAGAGGATATTCGTAATAGGTTAGTCTTTGTCCAAGTGGACCTTCTTCTACTCTGTTTACTGGTTGGGAAACAAATACTGCTTCCTGGTGCATGTTCCTTAGCAGGAAACGCATAGCTTGTTCTATCTGTTCAATAGGGGAGCCAAAAATGTCCTGCCTGTCTAAAATGGAGAATCTATCTTGGGAAGTGTATTTTACTGCTGTAATATAAGCTTCAGGATAAAATCGCTGAGGTTCTTTTGCAAAAAATAAAACGCCTGCGTTGTTTAATTGAATTTTGTTATCTGTTGTTGAAGTGGTATTTAAACTAAATAGAACATCCTCGGCTGGCAATTTCGTATGAATGTTACAGTGCTTTAGAAAAAGCTCCAAGGCATCTTCTGAAAAGTCGCGAGGATATTGGAATGAGTGGTTAATGGCTTCATCAAAATGAATTTTGTTGGAATTGCGGATTAAATGAATAATTTCATCTCGTTTCAATTTCTGCGAATTAGGACCAATTCTTAGAAAAAAACCTTCGTTGCAGCGATAGGGCTTATCCTGACCTTCAGGTATTTTGATTTCGAGTATTTTATCGTGTGCTATCAGTTCTACTTGGACAGGAGGGTCGCAGTTGCGGGCTATATCCAATATCTGGCTTTTCAATTTGTTGGTTATTTGGATGCCTTTTATATCATTTGTATCAGTGATTCCCAGGAAAATGCTACCGCCGGCGCTATTGGCAAAAGCAACCATTTCGCGATCAAGTCCAGAGACTTTTTCCTTAAATTCAATTTTATACCCTTCACCTTCTTGCAGAATAAGTGAAAAAATGTTGTTTTTATTCATATAGTTAGTAAGTAAAATTATATATCCGAGTGACTTGGAAATGCAGTTTTTCCTACAGCCGTCATCCCCGTTTCCCCGCCTTCTCCGTCATTCACGCGAAAGCGGAAATCCAGTAAAGATACTCGGCGTTTCAAAGTAACTTCAGTATAAAGCAGTATAAAGGATTTTTTAAGAAAAGTCTAATATTTTGCGACGCATTTGCGTCGCAAATGCGTCGCAAAGTTAAGCAGATTGGCGGTGTTTATGTTTTTTGATATGAATCATCAGCAAAGAAACGGCAGCAGGTGTAATGCCTGAAATGCGGGATGCCTGACCGATATTGGCTGGTTTAATTTTTGAAAGTTTTTGGATAACTTCTGAAGATAAACCAGAAACTTTTTGATAATCTATCTCTGCAGGTATTATCATGGATTCGTTTTGATGCAGTTTTTCAATATCAAGTTTTTGTCTTTCAATATAGCCTGCATATTTTGTTTCAACGTCCAGCAAAAGAGCCGCAGAATCGGATAATAATGGTAATTGCCAAGCGAGTGTTTCGGTTTCAGACAGGCTATATAAGTCGTTGTAATTTATTTCAGGTCTTTTTAATAGCTCTAAAAGGTGTGTTTCCCGATTAACGGGAGTGTCAAAACGAGTTTTAACCGCAGCAGAAGCCTTTGTATCAGGATGAATCCATTGGGCTTGAAGAGCCATTCGGCCTTTTTCGACGGCTTCCTGTTTTTCATTGAAAGCTTTCCAGCGTGTATCATCAATGAGCCCCAACGCACGGCCTTTTTCGGTAAGACGCCAGTCAGCGTTATCTTCACGCAGAATCAGCCGGTATTCTGCGCGGCTGGTAAACATTCGGTAAGGTTCTGTCGTTCCCCGTGTAATGAGATCATCCACCAATACGCCGATATAAGCTTCGTCGCGTTTCAATGCCCACGATTCTTTACCTTGCGCACGCAGGGCAGCGTTAATGCCAGCCAGCAGCCCTTGTGCTGCGGCCTCTTCATAACCTGTTGTACCATTAATTTGGCCTGCAAAAAATAACCCTGGGATCTTTTTGGTTTCAAGTGAATGATGAAGGTCTTGCGGATCAAAATAATCGTATTCAATGGCATAGCCTGGACGTGTGATCTGAGCGTTCTCGAAACCTGTAATGGAGCGGACAAAGTCTACCTGAACGTCAAAAGGCAGGCTCGTTGAAATACCGTTGGGATAAATTTCATTGGAAGTAAGGCCTTCAGGTTCAACAAAAATCTGGTGCGAGTTTTTATCGGCAAACCGGACAATTTTATCTTCAATCGAAGGGCAATAGCGCGGCCCAACACCTTCGATGATACCGCTGAACATGGGTGATTTATCAAGGTTATTGCGAATAATTTCATGCGTTTTTTCAGTGGTGTGCGTAATATAGCAGGGTATTTGTTCTGGATGCAGTTCAGGTGTTCCCAGGTAAGAGAATACCGGAACTGGAGTATCGCCGTCCTGGCGCTGCATAACAGAGAAATCAATGGTACGTTTGTTAATACGCGGAGGCGTGCCCGTTTTTAGTCTTCCTACGTTCAAGCCCATATCGCGTAATTTTTGAGCAAGCCCGATAGAGGCTGGATCGCCTGCTCGTCCACCGGAAGCATTCGCTAACCCTACATGGATTTTGCCGCCCAAAAAAGTGCCCGCGGTTAATATAATACTTCTAGCATAGAATCGAATACCAATATGCGTTTCAACGCCGACAGCTTCTCCGTTTTCCAGGATGATGTCAGCAGCCATTTGCTGGAATATGTCCAGATCAGGTTGATTTTCCAGCATTCGGCGGATTGCGTGTTTATAAAGGGCACGATCGGCTTGTGCCCGGGTAGCACGGACAGCAGGCCCCTTGCTGGCGTTCAAGATACGAAATTGGATACCTGCTTCATCCGTTGCCAAGGCCATAGCGCCGCCGAGCGCATCAATTTCCTTAACAAGATGTCCCTTGCCAATGCCGCCGATGGCTGGATTACAGGACATCTGCCCCAGGGTGTCAATACTTTGTGTCAGCAATAAAGTGGAGACGCCCATACGGGCAGAAGCCAGCGCTGCTTCAGTTCCTGCATGGCCTCCGCCGATAACAATGACTTCATAGTGTTTATAAGGTGTATTCATGTCCAACATTATATCGTAAAGTGAAAATATTGGATAGAGATTGACCTTTTTGTGGGCGATTCAATTTAAATTGTGCTATGTTTTTAAGAAGTTATTCTACGTGATAATGCCCTGGAGGGTGAAAATGATGAAAAGATTAAACGGTATTGTATTATGGGGGTTTTTAACGTTTTTGTTCACTCAATCAGTATGGGCTGGACAAAATTGGTCTCAATGGGTGGATGAGTTAAGACGAGAGGCAATGGCCCAAGGGATTGATGCTTCATTATTTGACGGCATTTTTGATAATATGCCGGAGCCGCATCGTAAGGTGTTGGGCTTGGCTCGCAGTCAACCGGAGCATCGGTTGACTTATTATCAATACCGCAATTCCCGCGTAAGTAAGGATCGTATTGTTATTGGTCAAAAAGAGTTTCAGCGTTATCAAACCCAACTAGAGACCGTTGGGGATGAATATGGGGTTGATCCTTGTATTATTACTTCTTTGTGGGGTATGGAGACGAGTTACGGCAGGTTTATGGGATCATTTCCCGTGGTTCAATCTCTGGCAACGCTGGCTTATGATTCCAACCGGCCTGATTTTTTTAGAAAAGAATTGCTTTATGCTCTGCGTATTGTCAATGACGGACATGTGAGTTTGGCAAGGTTTAAAGGAGAGTGGGCTGGTGCTTCAGGACAGCCGCAGTTTTTACCATCCAGTTGGTACCGGTATGCAGTAGATTATAACCACGACGGACGTAAGGATATTTGGGATACGCCTGTGGATGTGTTTGCCTCTATTGCCAATTATTTAAGGCAAAACGGCTGGCAGCCTGGGCAGCCCTGGTCAGCAGAGGTGCAATTGCCTTCAGGTTTTGATCAAAGCCTTGTAAAAAGCCGAACGTCAAAACCGCTTAATGAATGGCTGGCAATGGGAGTAAAACCTCTGTCTTCCAATGAATTGCCTGATGGAAACGCTAAAGCGTTTCTTGTTCATCCGGACGGAGGGCCGGTGTGGTTAGCGTTTGATAACTTTCGTGCATTATTGAGGTATAATAATTCTATTTACTATGCAGGTTCGATAGGCTATATGGCCGATCGGATTTGCAGGCGATAACCTAAGAGAAAAATATGCGAGAAAAGTTAACATTGCCTGATGGCGCCGACAAATTATTATTGCATTCCTGCTGTGCGCCTTGCTCAGGTGAATTGATGGAAGCCTTAATTGTTTCTGAAATTGATTTTACTATCTTTTTCTACAATCCCAATATCCATCCGTTAAAAGAATACGAGATCCGCAAGCAGGAAAATGTCCGATTTGCTGAAAAGCACCATATTCCCTTTGTGGATGCGGATTATAATCAAAAAGATTGGTTTGAACGTGTGCGCGGCCTGGAAAATGAACCTGAACGCGGCAAACGCTGTACGGTGTGTTTTGATATGCGTTTTGAAGTAACAGCTTTATATGCTCATGAAAATGGTTTTCCGATAATTTCTTCTTCTTTGGGAATTTCGCGATGGAAAAACATGGATCAAATTAATGATTGCGGGGTACGCGCAGCATCGCGTTATCCTGACGTCATTTATTGGACTTACAACTGGCGCAAAAATGGCGGTGCAGAACGTATGTATCAGATTGCCAAACGAGAGAATTTTTATAAGCAGGAATATTGCGGCTGCGTTTATTCCTTGCGTGATTCTAATCGCTGGCGGCTTCAAAACGACCGGAGCCGCATCAAGATTGGCTGCAATTATTATGGTTCTGAGAGTTGTAAAAAAACTCAGACAACCAACACAGAATAAAATAAATTACCTGATAAATAATTAGCAAAACATCATTATTAATAATCAGTTTGTTTTGATTTTTTCGATAAGCTGTATTTTTTTTGTTTGTTTTTTTTCTTATTTATAATAATAGCTTGACAACTACACAAATTGTATTAGAAGATAAATATGGAAAGTCAACGAAAAATCATCAATGGATTATAAATCAATCATTCCATCAATAGGATTAGTCACCTTGAATAACTTTGAGCATTAAGTTCTAAAGAACTTTTTCATCTTAATAAAAAAGGGGTTGTTATGACTACAACAGCAGAAGAAGTTAAGTCGGAAGGTGTGATCGCGCGGCAGCAAACTGAAGAAAAAAATAGAGAAAACAATGAAGCGGCCGTCATATACGAGCTAATAAAAATAGAAATTGCGTTTAACTCTAATAGACTAAAAAATTCTTTTTTACCTGGAAAAACAGGAAAAATACAGGCTTGGGATGCTTTAGTGAAGGAGATTCGACAGGCTGAAATTTTACTAACTTCTAATAATAAATTTGTTACTTTAAAAGGAAAAGATTTATTAACCCGCCTCGGAGAAATAATCGGTGAATGGGAAAGGGAACACCTGTCTGTTATTGACAAACCGCGAGGCTATTGTCTTTTTTTCTGTTCTGGACAAGAAGTACTTACGACGAGTCACATTGCTTTGGATAGGGTAAAAGAAAAGTTAAAAGCATTTCGCTGTATAAATGAAGATGCAGCCAAGACAATATTGGAACCATTGAAAAATGAATTAGAGAGGCTGAGGAAGAAGGTTCCTTTCTTTAGAAATACGAATGAAATAAAGAGTTTACAAAATTTAATTGACCAAATAGAAGCTGCGCTGGAACAAGGCGGAAATAATGCTCGGATATCATCAGTTTTACCATTACTCGAAGGCTATATAAAAAATCGTACACAGAAGAGTTGTTGGTTTTTTGGCTGTAGAGAAAGAAGTTTGGGTGTTGTAAAAGAAGTAAATAGAATGTTGGAATGCAGACTGGATGACACTAACCGTGACAGTGTTACTATATTATCTGCGTTTTAATTTGATTGAAAAAAAATAGTGGAGGTAAAAAATCGTGGGTACAAGTTTTTCTGCTCAAAGAGAATATACTGCTGCTTTAATTGACGTTAGTGCAGTTTCAGTGAACGAAGATCACCAAAGAAAGGAAGTCCACCTATTTAATATAGCTAAATTTAATTGTCCTGTTGGAGCAATAACAGTAGATCAAATCGTTGAAAATTTACAGGGCTATATCCCTGATAATCAGGATGTTTATAATTCAGCAAGTATCATCTTGTTAAAATATGAAGATGAAGATCAATTATATAAAAGAATTTTAGAAACACAGTTCTTTGAGCATTGGGATATCCATAGAAAAAACCATCTTTTGATTTGTTCTAGAAAAGATTATTTTCAATTTTTATCCGATGAAAGAGGAATTCTAAAATTTCAGTCTACGGAGAGTCATATTACTTATCAGCTGAATCATCTGATAAATATTGATGGGTTATTTGGTGATTTTAGGTCGGGTTCTTCTAGTATATGGAAAACATACGTGAAGAGATTGGACGAGGTTTCTTTATCTTTTAAGGAAAGGATTATTAGCTTAAGCCAGAAGGCTAGTCCTGTAACTAATCCGGAGATGGGTAATGAAGAAAAGCAGGAAATAATTTGTCATGATTTTGAAGCTGTCAGTGAAACCAGCAGGCTAAAAATTGATGTGCCTATAAGAAGAATACACTCTGCCTCTGATGTTGTATCTGTATATGACCCTAGTCTAGGTGCTTTGCCTGTTGCTCGCTCTCCTGTTGCTCCTCATTCTCCTGAAAGACGCAAAAGTACTCCTAACTTTTCTGGTGTAATCAAGCGGGAAAACAAAGCTGTTTCTCCTTCCATGTTTCCTCCAGCCAAGCCCCGTTCGGTAAACGATCATCCTAAAGACTTTGAAGAAAACAGACAGGACGTGTCTCCTGCCGGCCAAAAGCTTTCAAGCGAAGCTTTTCTTCTATTACCAAAGAAAGGCATTGAGAGAAAATACAGTGAACCCAATGATGAATCTCAAGGAGTTCAGATTAATGGTAAGGGTTTTACACTTTATGAAAACCTCATTAGCAACAAGCTAAGACAGAGAGGTGAAGATACTTATTTTAGTCTGGAATACAATAGACAACTTTTACAGAACAATGTACCAGCGGTACTTGTTCTTTTCAGGGTGCTTTCCAGGCCTCAATTATCCATGTTTGATAAAATTTTTTCACGTGATGAATCAGAAAACAACAGTCAGTCTGAGCCGTCTACGCTAATTGCAATTAAAGAAGCTCTTGGCGATAAAATAATGGGTGAATATACGGGGAAGCGGCATAATAGCATGGACAATAGAGAGGAAAATGTTACAGGTATTTATTTGCCGTATGCGCAAATTGACCAACTTCATGAAGTGATTGTTGAATCCTTATGGCCTGAACTATTTAAGCCTTTGGCTGCATACCCTCAATTCAATTATTTGGTAAGGAGATTGAAACTAGCGTTGCCTTGCTCGGATGGGAAAATTTACAATGTTGTTACAACTTGGTGGAGTGAGAGATATCCCGAAAGTCCTTATCCTGTTGCTGGAGCAGAAGAGACAAGTACCTTGGCGTCTTTCTTGTCGGCAGGGCTATTTTGTAGAGAAAAACCAGAAGATGTAAAAGTAAAAGAAATACTGGAAGAGGCAATGCGATCTCTACAGGTAGAGCCTGCGCGGCAAACGACTTTAATTTTTAAATAATCATTTAGTAAGATAAAAGTTAATAATAATTTTAAAGATATAGAGAGAAAAAACATGGGCGGCAACATAAGCACTTTTCAAACTAAACCTTCTACTGAGCATTTCGCTTATTTGATTCCTGTTTTTAAAGATGGACAGCCATTATATGAGATGTTGTTATTTAATTTTCCACAAGGTTATGCGATCGGGGATGTGGCTGAGAGTTTAAAGTGGTGGCTCCAAACTTTCGAAGCCTGGAACTGGGAAATACACGCCATATTATTAAGATGGCCAGGTTTAAGTGGTTTGTCAGTGGATGAGACGGCGGAGGTTTTATACAATAAAATTGGTGATAGGTGGGAGATACTTTCTGATCAAAGACAATTTTTAGTTTGTTGTAATATGCATTTCTTTCATCTGTATTCCACTTCTCCAGCTAAGGATGGTCGTCGATTTACTATAAGGTTTTGTGACAAGAAGACAGGTGTTTCCTTTAATTTATCGAATACAATCGAACTATTTGATGCAATTCAAGGGATAGGAGAACTAAAGTTAGAAGAATTTTTAACATTAGGGAGGCCAGATCTAAAAGAAGAACAAGAAGTGTATACCTTTAGTTATAGGCCGCTAGATGAATATCAGTATATGCTGCCTGATGATGGCAGCCGTGAAGACTTATTATCAGAGCTGTCGTCTCCAGGCCGAAGCACTCTATCTTTATCACCGCGGACGGAGGCTAAAAAGTTTGCGGAGTTAACCGTGGAGCGAGACTTTGTAGGTGAAGAATCTTCTCCCCTAACAGATGAAGTGCTACGCTCTCCTGCAGAGAATGAAACTAAATCTGAGCAGAGTATTCTCATTAATGGCAAGACTTTTCAGGCGTATCAGGAACAGGTGTCCTTTCGGCTTGGTGTGAGAGAGGAAGATACGTTTTTTATGTTGGAATACAATACACAACTTCTAATGGGAGGTGTACCGGCAGTATTTGTTGCTTTTCGTAAGCTTCCACAGCCTGCGCCTGCTTTAGCTGCAATTAAGAAAGAGTTGCCCAGAGAGTTGTTCGATACACTAACGCGCAGCCAAATGATAGATGAAGAAATCATAAAAGTTGATGGTATTTATCTGCCGTATGCTCAAATTGACCAACTCCATAACGCGATTGTTGAATATTTGTGGTCTGGACTATTTAAACGATTAGTAAAGCTTCCATCTTCTTCTAGTATAAAATTAGTAAGTCTATTGACAAAAATGAGAGAAGTATTGCCTTGTAGTAATGAGTGTATTCGTTCTGCTATTTTTCAATGGTGGCGAGATAATTTTCAAGGTGAAGCTCCGCTTCTCGGGGATACGTCGGGAGTATTGAGATTAGAGTCTAATGTTTCTGAGCGGGGAAGTTTTGATCAGGAAGGTTGTAATACGTTTTTTGGGAGTAGGAAGAGGTCAGAAGCTGAACTAGTAAGAGGATACTTGGAGGAAACTTTGGATTTTCTAGAACAGCCGGAAAAGGAACATACGGATTCATGTGTAGTGTCTTGATCGTCTCCAACTATTCCCGAGTATTTCAGAAAGGAACAATAGGTATATACCTGTGATCTTTGGAAATGCTATTTTTGAATCTCTTTTCCCTTGAGAAGAGAACCACGACAGCTTTTGTCGCCTCTCCCCCAAGGGGAGAGGGAAACAAGAAAGATCACGGGTATATCCCCTTATTTTGCAGGAATAAGGGCGGTTTGAATAACTTCATCAAATGTATTGAATACTCGTTCATGGCTTACCCATTTTAGCAAGCCTGTTCGAGTCAATTTATAAATAATTCTCGCGTTGGCTTCACAGAGGTAAACGCTGATTTTGTGATGATTATACCGTTGTAAGAGTTCTTTGAAAGTTTCTAATCCTGTCATATCCATGAATGGAATATCTTTTAACCGGAATACTATCGTTTTGGGAGAGTTGTTTATAGCCGACAGAACCCGTTCTACTTTTTCTGCGGTTCCAAAAAAGAGAGGTCCCTGAATGGAGTACACCAGAACATCATCAGGCAAAGACGGCAAATCGTGTTTTACCGCTTCTACCGATTCATTCATCCTTTTTACAAAAAAGAGCATGGCAAGAATAACGCCGACATTTACGGCAACCACAAGGTTGGTCAATACAGTTAATAAAAAGGTAGTTAATAGGATGATAATATCATAACGGGGAGCATGCTTTAACATGTGTATAAAATGCGGAATATCACTCATATTGTAAGCGACCACAAATAAGATAGCAGCAAGCGTGCAAAGGGGGATATTCATGGCTAACGGTGCTAGCAGAATAATGACTGATAGTAATAAGAGTGAATGTATGACAGCAGCAATCGGGCTGTTGCCCCCATTTCTTACATTGGTGGCTGTACGAGCAATGGCTCCAGTGGCTGCAAATCCGCCGAATAACGGTGAAAAGATATTCGCTATTCCCTGTCCAATCAGTTCCTGGTTGGCGTGGTGTTTGGTTCCGGCCATTCCATCCGCTGCTGTTGCTGAAAGCAGGGATTCAATTGCGCCAAGCAGTGCTATTGTAAAGGCTGGACCAATAAGGTGTACCATTTGATCGAAAGAAAATGCTGGTAATTGAAAATGAGGCAGGTGTTGAGGAATTCCGCCAAAGGCAGATCCTAATGTGGCAATGGATGAGAAATGAAAAACAGACTGTAATAAGGTTGCCGTAAGCATCGCCACCAGCGGGCCTGGAATACGTTTGGAAAATTTTGGTGTAATGAGTATAAGCAGTAAACTTAAACAGGCCATGCTAGTTGCTGCCAGGTTAAGGTGAGGCAGCGCCTGGATCAGGCTTGTTGATTTTTGATAGAAGTTTGCATCTAAGGGCAGATTGACAGGAAGCCCAAAAAAGTCTTTCCATTCGCCGATAAAAATAATCAGCCCTATTCCTGTTGTAAAACCGACGATGACAGGAGCAGGAATATATTTGATGACGTTCCCTAATTGAATTGCACCCATAAAGAGTAAAATAATTCCGGCCAGTAAGGAAGCCATTTGCAGCCCGCTGATGCCGAAATGGGCTGTGATATTGGCAAGAATAACGATAAAAGCGCCGGTAGGTCCTGCAATCTGAATACGGCTGCCGCCAAAAAGCCCTACGCAAATACCTGATATAATTGCTGTATACAATCCTTGTTCGGGTTTGGCGCCTGAAGCAATGGCAAAAGCCATAGCCAGCGGCAAGGCGACAATTCCGACAATGATTCCTGCCATAATATTGGACGGCCAATAACGGCGTTTCAATAATCCTGCACGGTAAGCTTCAATAATAGCTAACATAGTCTTGAGGGTTTTCTAGAAAATAACCTTTATTCTACCATATTAGGCAAAATATATTCAAATTCATCTAAAAGTAGAGTTCTTAAAAAAATACGGTTATACTAAAAAAAGTACAGAATAGTACGTAATAGTTAGCCCAATAATCCAAAAGGGAGAAAAAGCGTGATTACAGAAGTTGATGAAAGAAAAGGGTTGGTTCGCAAGTACTGGGAGGATATCCGCGATAGAGTAGCTGCTGTTGAACCAGAGTTTGCAAAAATCGTTGATAGTCTCAACCTTGGTAAAGATTATCCTGTTTATCTTGCTTATTATCATTACGGTGATTATATATCGGATTCACAAGACGTTTTTCTACCTGCTGTAAATGGCAGTGCTTATTCTCTGAAATCTTCTTCTGCCTCTTCTGAAGTTTTGAAGCATCTGGGATATGGTATTGGTGCTTTACCGCTTGGAATGGTGCTGGAAAAAGGTCTTGAATTTTTTATAGATATTAAGCAGCAGCTTACTGCTCCCTGGATGATTTGTTATCCAGGTACCTTATTTTCAATTTATGGAGCATTGAATGGTTGTGATTATTATTCTTATGTTCCTTCCAATCGCGTGCTTTCCTGCACAGCAGGCGCGCGTTCAGTTTGTATGATCGCTAACATTTCTTCAGAAATGCAGCATGATTATCTAAAACGTGAATATAAATTGAGACTGCCTGCGCCTCGATCCTTTTACGAGCATTGGGGGCTATTTAAGGCTATTGCCAATAGTACGGTCATCTGCCCGGATTGGAAAGTTTGTGTTCTCTATTTTTCTGAGAAGTGGTTAAGGAGTATTAAGCAGCTTTCTTCATGGAAGAAATTGAAACTTTATATTCATGAGAAAGCTTGGGAAAAACAGGCATACGAAAGGAATTTTATCTATTATTATACGATTTCGTGCATGATTCAGAAAAAGCGTAACTTGAAACCCAATCCATACGTAATGGATACGGTACGGCATTTGTTGGCGATGGCTGCAGGTGCTGTGCCGGGGTATGTGCCGACAACGGATGAAAATTTACTGCCTTTAAGTCTTATACAGAATGCCTATGTTCAGGCCTTCGGTTTGAAGAACCAGGTTCCAACAGTGGTCTCCCCGAAGAATTTTAGTTTTATTTCTCAAGATGAACTTCCAGTTTATTATTCGTTGCAAAATCCTTCTACCGTTATTTTTTCTCCAAAATCAAGAAGAACGGCAACCATGCTTTATAATCTGCGAGAGATAGAATATATTACCAGTATTTTTGTTAATGATCTTTGTAAAAAGGATATTGTTTTTGAAACAGTCATGAAAAATGTAGATTTCCATTTCTTTCATTATGAGAAGGCAGAAGATGATGTTATTTTAACTTCAAGTCAAATAGCGCATGGCGATCCAAGGTTTGTTTTTTCCTATCCCAAAGTGGATAATCCCATTTTTCCGCAGGATGCCAAATTTATTCGAGGGTGTATACGAGTTTCACGTAAAAACTAGGGCGTATCCTCGATTCGATTTACCTGAGCGAATTAGGGATATATCCTAGTCAGTTTAATTACGGGCAAATTTTTTAGCTGTTAAGCTGAGTTCCCCTCTCAAATTTTTGAAATATAGATCAATGTTAACATCACTCGGGTATAATTTTGCATTTTCGAAGATCACGGGTATATTTAATAAATGATTTAATATTTACCCAAGGGAATTTTCATTGACGAAACGCTTATTGTGTTTTATACTACAAAAACACCCATTTTTGGGTATTAACGTAGTATAAAACACAATATCAAATCAGTATGATGCAGGCATTAAAAAGGTCAGAGAGCCGTGGTACTCGCCTGTTGCAACAATTATTGCAACACGGCAAGCGGCTTTTCACTATTGAAGACGCTGCGCTGGCGGCTGAAGCTATCCCGTCTCACCAACTCACCAAGGTACTCTCCCGTCTAGCCCAGCAAGGTAAACTGCTTCGGTTACGTCGAGGGTTATATCTGGTTATGGGATTATTCGATAAAAAGCCGCACCCCTTTGTGATAGCCACCGCTTTAACGCAGCCCTCCGCCATTAGTCATTGGTCTGCCTTACATCATCATGGATTGACAGAACAAATCCCTCTTGTGGTAACAGCCTCAACGCCAAATAAAGTTTTAACCCCTTCGATGCGAAAAGCAAAAACCCAACAAACGCCATCAACCCGTCTGCATGTTTGGGAAATTGACGGCGTTCGTTACCAATACATCACCATACAATCAACACATTTTTTTGGTATCGAAACTCTCTGGTTAGACGAAATATTTAGTGTATCGATTACAGATAAAGAACGCACTTTGCTCGATATGTTTATCTATCCTAAAATGTTTGGCGGGATCGGAGAAGCTCTTGGTATACTAGAAACAGCACTGGACCATATTCATATCCAGAAACTGATTGACTATGCGCTTCATTATGGCAAAAAAGCCGTGATAAAAAGGATAGGATGGGCACTGGAGTATTTTGGAGTACCCGCAAAACGGCTTAACCCGCTTTTAAAAGTACCAATGGATTACTACTGCCGTCTCGACACGTCAGTACCACCTAACGGGCCTTATGACAAACGCTGGAAAATCCAAAATAATCTCATCAAAGTGAAACCATGAAACCTTTACGCCTGAAAATTGAAGAAGCCTGTGCTCTTAAGAAAACACTCTTTGACGTGGTAGAAAAAGATTACGCGTTAAGTTATGTCCTTGCAGGCATTGCTCAACAATCCAGCCTTACTCATACTCTCGTTTTTAAGGGTGGTACAGCACTGAAAAAGCTCTTTTTCGGCGACTATCGCTTTTCAGTGGATTTGGATTTCTCCACATTGAAGGCACCCAAAGGGCGCACTTTGGCAAATGCACTTACTTCAGCCATGCAAATAGCAAAAATACAATTATCCCATTACGGGCCTCTTGATATTCAAATCAAACGACTATCCGAAAAAGCGCCTCATCCAACAGGGCAAGAAGCCTTTAATATTCATGTTAAATTCCCCTGGCACAAAGAACCGCTTTGTCATATCAAAGTGGAAATTACGCATGACGAACCTGTTATTCTCCCACCAGAATATAGACCCATTCTACACGGTTATGAGGAACCCCTGGATTGCGCTGTGGCCTGCTATCCCATTGAAGAAATCATTGCAGAAAAATTACGGGCTCTGTTACAGACCCACCAAAAACTTGTCACACGCGGCTGGAACCGACCTCGTGCCAGAGACTATTACGATTTATGGCGTGTTCTCAATCAGTATGGTGAAACGATTGATTCGAAAAAGTTGAAGCATGTACTGATTCAAAAATGCAGGCACCGTGACGTAACTTACCAAACCAGTGAAGATTTTTTTACAGAAGCATTAGTACGCGAAGCTAATCAGCATTGGCAAGCCACTTTAGGTAATTTAGTGGATAATCTGCCCGAATGCGACAGCTTACTAAAAGACACAAAAAATTTAATCGCAAGGTTTATTTGAAAACCTAAATAAGCTCTTTCTAATCAATTAAGGTAAGTTTATAATTCTTTATATTCAATTTTTCTAAGAACCTTATCATCATCTGCACTTTGCCTGGAATTTCGTATTTTATTCTGCAGTTCTTTAGAAAGTTCCTTTACAAATTTTTCCACTCGTTTATTAGGATCTTTTTCGAATTTTTTTAACTCCTCTAACCTGCGCTTATAAGCACTCGCTGTTCCATTTAAAGAAATTCTACTTTTATACTTTTTATTTTCAATGATACTAAAATACTCTCTCTGTTTCTTTAAGTGAAAATTTATTTTAGTCTTATCCGACAGACGTTTACTTTACACAAAGGAGTCGCTTTGCGACGGATAATGGATTCCCCCTCTCCCTCTCCCGCCACACCTACGCTTTTGCTTCGGCGGGAGGAGAGGGGAAACGGCGGTACTTTTTTCGACGAAGGGAGATGCTCGGTAGATCACAGTACATCGCCTTTATAGTCTCCGATTCTTAACCATTTTAGAAGATAAAATGTTCAGTAAAAAATATATACCATTGTGTATCTTTATACTTTATTGGATGATCATTGCCTCTTTTGCTTGGCGTCAATGAGGCTATTTAGTGCAAATTTATAACTACCGGCATTATCTCACAGAGACTTGGAGCATTCCTGATGGTTTCTAGGTAATATTTGATTCTAATGCCACTTTAGATCTTGAGTATCTCTCACAGACATCAAACCTTAATAGCCTTATGTATCTCGTCAGCAGTGGTATTCATCCACATGGCATGTTTAAACATCCTGTTTTTCACTGGGGTAATTTTGTTGGAGAGGTTTAACGCCATGCTGCGAATGGAATGGATAGGTGAGGTGCTTTGGCTAAAAAGATCGTTAAGAAGCGTCATGGTGTGCATGATAGTACGATTATGACGTTTTCTTGCTTTTTCGTAGCTTTCAAGGAGATATCGCCGGCCGATATCTCGATGCGTTATTTCGGCATTATTCAATAAGGCGGCGGCTGCGATGACATCTTGAAATCCAATATTGGCTCCGAGACCGGCAAGCGGATGGATGACGTGGGCGGCATCGCCAAGCAATAGTGTTCGTGGTGCTGTGTAGTTCTCAGCGTGTTGCGCAATAAGCGGAAAAGATTGGCGCAGGTTGATTCGGTTAATTTTTCCAAGCCGTCCTTCAATAGCTTTGTCGAGTGCTTTGATAAAGTCATCTTCATTTAAAGCAAGCAGATATTCGGCGGTGGTTTGATCGCAGCTCCAGGCGAGTGAACAAAAGCCTTTGGTTAAGGGCAGAAGACCTATGGGGCCTGTTTTTAAAAAGCGCTGCCAGGCTGTTTTATTTAGGTCGCCTTCAAACTCAATGTTGCCTACAATACATCGTTGGTAGTAAGGATGGTAAGCAACGTCAATTCCAAGAAGCGTTCTTACTACAGAATGTCCGCCATCACATGCTGCGAGTAATTTTCCTTGAAAACGCTGGTTGTTGTCTGTGATCACTTCGATGAAATCATCCGAAGGATAAATATGCGTCACTGAAAGTTCGTCATAAAAATCAATATGTGAAAGTTGATGCAGGCGGTGATGTAAAGTGTAGGTAACCGTATCGTTTTCAATAAAATGTCCAATATGGGTTTCGCCAATGTCTTTAGCACAAAAAGTTAAATGTCCTTGCCCATTGTCGCTGTTGGCAAAGATTTTATCAAAAGCAAAGCAGCGTTCTTGCGGCAGCATTTGCCAGATGTTCAAGGTTTTTAATAAAGTTTCTGATGCCCGGTTATAAGCATTAATTCTGGCTTGGTAAGCGCCTTCTGGTTTTTTTGGCGTTGAAGCTTTATCCAGTACGGCTATTCGATAGCGGGGATTTAAGGCACAGGCCAGTGTGCTGCCGATCAGGCGGTTGCCGACGATAATAATATCATATTTTTCTGGGGTTTTTAGGTATTTCTGAGAAGGCTGAGGTAACGGTAAAACGGATTTTAATGAGCCAAATCCTGTTGTTTTTTTCAAAATTTTTTGCTTTAGCCAGGAAGATTTTTCGAGTAAAGCCAATCCTAATTCACGTGCTTTGCTGAAAACTTCTCCGCCAGAGAAAATCTTTAGTAACGATTCTGTAAAATAAACAACAAATTCAGTGTCATCTTTTCGTAATGACCAATAATATTTGAGCAATTCGGCATGGCCAATATCTCGATTTTGTTTAATAGCGTCTTCAATCAAGCAGGTCAATATGATGACATCATTTAGGCTTAAATTGAAACCTTGGGCGCCGACAGGATGGACAGTGTGTGCAGCATTACCCATGAGTACGAGGCGTGTTTTAAAAGGCGGATTAATATAACTGTAGTTTAAAGGAAAGGTTTTGCGGGAACCAACTTCTTGCCAATGCTGTATAGCTGGGTTGTTATAAGCCGATTGTAATGCTTGAAGCAATTCGGTTGAGGAATATTTCTGATAGGTTTCAATGTCTTTTGTTGGTAGTGTCCAGACAAGAATAACCTTGTCTTGATGAAGCGGAAGCAAAGCAATTGGGCCATGAGAAGTGAAACGTTCAAAGGCAAGCCCGTGGTGAGGCTCATGCATTTTGAGTTGTGTGATGAGAATGTGCTGATTAAAAGTTTTTTGCTGGAGATTCAGTTGGAGCCGTTCTCTGAGTTGAGAGCGTCCGCCGTCAGCTATAACGACAAGTTTAGCTGTTAATGTATGCTGAGAGAGTTTGACGGAAGCTTTTTCCATGCCGTCATCAGGCCAGTCAATAACCTCTGCATGCTCAGGACAATACCAGGCGATATTAGGGCGGTGCTTAATCCGATTTAATAAAACCTTGCGGATGGCCGCTGTTGATGTAATGTAACCTAGCGCTTTTTCGCCAATGGCTTCTGAATGAAAGCGTAATTTTCCTGTCGGCTGGTTAAGTTCTGAAACATCAATGGAATGGATCGGTGTAGCCAATTCCTCACCCATAATGTCTTCCCAGATGCCAAGAGCCTTTAAGATATGGCAGGAGTGAATGTTTAATGCCAGGTAGCCAGGTTGAAAACTCATGGGTGATTCTGCGTCTACTACTGCAATTGATAGTGATTCTGGTAATGCTAGGGCTAGGCTTCCGCCGACAAGACCACAACCGATGATGATCAAATCATGGGATTGCCCTTTCCCGCTTTGTGGGAGAGGGGAGTTTTGGTTGTATGTTTTCCCCTCTACCTTTGGGAGAGGGCGGCGCGCAGCGGCGGGAGAGGGTGATATCGAGCGTTTGGAAGCTGTTGAAGCATCATCAAGCAAGGTTTTCATCAAAACACCATTTTGCCAGCTAGTAAATAGAAATTATCAAGCAGAGCCGTGGATGTTTTTTTGTTTTTTTGATTGTTGGAAAGTGCCAGTACGACACTTTTTTTGTAGTATTCGCCAGCCAGATTTTTTTCATTGAGTATGTCAAACAGTCGAGCAAGTTCTGCATACGTTTCCATATCTGGCAGTATTTGAGCGCTTTTAAGCAGGTAGTTTTTTGCTTTTCCCCATAATTGACGACGAAGGCAAATTCTTCCAAGTGTTAACAAAAGCTGAGGATGGTTGGGGTAATGTTTTAAGAAAGGTTCGGCAAAGCGTAACTCCTGTTCTGGATGATGAGATTCGCATTTGCCGTATAATTCAATCAGTTGGTTATCCCAATGCCTTTTGAGTGCTTCACGGCAGCAGCATTCGGCAGTATCACCGTTTTTTTGTTCAATTAAAAGCCGGATATAATGCGTGACGATCGGTGTTGTTTGACGTATGGCTTTAGGAAAATTATTCCAGGCAGATTCCAGATTTTTATGTTTGGCGGCTTGTTCAAGGATTCCTGAGTAAACTTCATATTCAAGACGCTGAAGATCTTTCTTATTCATGATTTTATTGCGCCGAATGTCGGGAAGCCATTTTTCAAGGTTTGGCCAGTCTTTTAAGGCGAGATAAACTTTGATCAACAGTTTCATAACATAAGGATGGTGAGGTTCCAGACTATGCAGGTGATTTAAAGTGGCAAGCGCCTGTTCCCATTGTTCATTGGCAATTTGCAGTTGAGCTTGAGTCAGTTCGATGGCAATTTTAGCATCAGGAATAGCTTTTTGGGCTTCGCGCAAATAATGATCCCGCCTTTGAGGTGCGCCTAATTCCTGAGCAGAACGAGCTGCCGCAAGGTAATTCAGCAGAGAGGCTTCTGCATTAAGCGGTAAAGCTTTAATTAAGTGGTGTTCAGCCTGTTTCCATTTTCCTTCACTGAACTCAATGAGACCTTTTCGAGTATTTCTATGGGAATATTTCCATTGTATGCGCGTTTTTAATTGCTGCAATGCACCGCCTAAATGGGTTATTTTCCGAAATAATCTGGATAGGATGCTGAGAATGGTATAAGCAGCAATGGCTGCCAGAATGCCAAACCATAAAGGCATCTCAATACTCCATTGTCCTACAGACATAAAAATATAACCTGGTTTCTGATGAAGCCAAAGCCCAATCCAGACGGAGATAAAAAGGAGAGTAAGAAAAAAAATCGCTCGTCTCATGATTTATACCCATCGTCTTTCAAAATGTTGTTTTTATGAATTGCTTCTCCCCTTAATGGAGAAGCAGCCGTGTGAGCCTTCTCTTTTTTCGCCTCTCCCCTTGTGGGAGAGGCAGCCGCGTCAGCGGCGGTGAGGGGTATAGGATACAAATAACGCATTTATGTACCCCTCACCGGACCGAAGGGCAGCCTCTCTCGTGAGGGGAAAGGGTGCCCTTCGGCTTTAAGTATAGAAGGACAGTTAGCTGTGAGATCAGGAATATCTGGAGTGATTTTCTGTGCACTTAAAGCTTGAAGTTCAGCAATGAGGTGTTCTGTTTCCGGAGCGTTTCGATCAATGAGATCATTGTTCTGTGTGATAGTTTTGATAATCTGAGCGATTTCAGATTGGAAAAGTGAATGATTTTTCCTAAGCAATGCCCATTGTGCTTCCTGAAGCGCTAAAAAGAGGCTTTGATTGAGAAGAGCGCGTGTTTGCTGCTTGGGAATCGGATTGACTGCATCTGTTTTTCGAATAACGACAATTTTTTTAAGGGCATCCATACTTTGGGCTGCAAATTTCTGCCAGGCTGACAAGGAATCGCGAGAGGGTGGAGGTACCTGATTTTCAGGAGGAGCTTTAGGCATGGGGAGTGCAATCAGTTTTTCTGACAGCGTGTTAATCTGATTAAATAAATCAGCGGTGTTGGCAATGGGTTGACTGGATAATGTTTTAATATCATTGGATAGTGATGTTTTCAAATTAGCCAGGGAAGGCAAATTAATTGTTTTTAGCAGAGAGTTAGCTTCTTTCAAAAGGATTAAGGCGCCTTCAGGGTTTTGCCCCCAATGCAAATCGAATTGAGCTTGTTGAAGCCGGTAACAGACTTTTTGCAGCAGCCAGGCTGAATTATCTATTTGTTTAGATTGTAAAATAGGGAGAATTGCAGTGTGGTAATCCTGTAATTGTTGATGAATTTTTTTATGTTCGCTTGCTATGTGTTTGTTCATTTTTTCAAATTCTGTTTGCAGCGAGTTGATTTCTATTTGTTGATTGACAATTCGGCGTTCAGTTTTTGTTTGAATGTCGTTAAGGCGGGCGTCCCAGGAGCGGCTTTGAAAGTAGTTGACGGAGGTTCCTCCTGCAGCAAGGAGTGCAATGATCAGACTGAGAAGGCTCAGCTTAGAATGAGAAACAGGTGAAGATTTGGGTTTGGGCGGGTTAGGTATTGAGTTGTTGTTAGTAATATTTTTATTCTGATCGGCCACGGTTATTTTACCCCTTTACGATAAGATTACGAATATAAAACCCATTGTACCAGAGATTTTAAAATATCGCTGTCGTTTACTATATAAAATGACTTAATTCCTAAAATTCTGGCTTCTTTAGCAACACGCCGGCTCATCAGAAGCCAGGGAATGTCCTGAAAACGTTTTTTTTCAGCAGCTTGGAGGTTGTTGAATAAATAGCGCAGGCTGTCAACGCTCATGCCTAATATCAGATCAATTTTGCTTTGAGCGATAGGTTCGTAAACGGCATCTGTCCAAACAGCCGGAATGCGTTCGTAAAGTTGTATTTCATTGACGGTAGCGCCTTGTTTTCTTAGTATGTCATCTAGCAGCGTTCGGCCGGCTTTCCCTCTGAAGAAAGTGACTTTTTTATTTTTGGCACAGATATTGTTTAACGCTAGCAGCCCTTCGCTGGAAGCTTTTTCAGGAATGATATGAACAGGAAGGTGGTGCACTTTCAGTGTTTGTGCGGTTGTTTTCCCTACCGCCGCAATATAAGGAGGTAAATCCAGATGACATTGCTTAATCAGGGGAACAGCATAGTTAACAGCGTATTGGCTCATGAAAAACCAGTAATCGCATTGCTGAGCCTTGCTCTGGAATTCAGTGTTACGTACTGTAAGAGGAGAAATTTCAAAGCTGGGGAGATTAAGGCATTTCCCGCCAAGTGTTTCAATCGCATCAGTCAATGGTTGTGCTGCATTGGACGGGCGTGTATTTAGGATGGTGAATCCGGCAAGTGGATGTGTCTGTTTATTACTCATGGAACGATGAATCATTAACGAAGGATTTTAGGATTTCTCCTGCGCCTTGTTTGAGCAGGGCCTGCCCTGCATGGGTACCGAGTGTTTCAGGATCTTCAATGTTTCCCTTTTCATGACAGTGTAAAATAATATCTCCTTCAGGCGTTCCTACTAGCCCTCGAAGGGATAATTGCCCTTCTGAAACCTCGCAGAATGCTGCAATGGGTGTCTGGCAATTGCCGCCAAGCTGATGGGTTAAGGCTCTTTCAGCTTCAAGACAAGCTTGAGTAACAGGATCGGATAATACTTGAAGCAGGGTTTTCAGTTCGATATCTTCCCTTCGGCATTCAATGCCGAGAGCTGCCTGACCTGCTGCAGGCAGGAGATGCTGAACAGAAAAATATTCACGGATATGGTGTTCAAGGTGAAGCCGCTTTATGCCGGCAGCAGCGAGAACGATAGCGTCGTAGCGGCCTTCTGAAAGATGGTTAAGGCGGGTGTTGACGTTTCCCCGCAATGTTTTAATCTTCAAATCGGAACGTAAGGCCCTTAGCTGACATTGTCTTCTAAGGCTGGATGTGCCAATCGAGGCGCCTGAAGGAAGAGAAGCCATGTTGTTGTATTTTATTGAGATAAGGACGTCGCGAGGGTCTTCCCGCTCACAAATCGTTGAGATTTCCAGACCTTCAGGCTGTACAGTGGGCACATCTTTCATGGAATGCACAGCCAGATCGGCTTGATGGTTTAAAAGCGCTTGTTCAAGTTCTTTGACAAAAAGCCCTTTCCCGCCAAAGGATGCCAACCGTTTGCCGCTGATTTTGTCTCCGGTCGTTTCCATGGGAATAAGCATAATGTCGAGTTCAGGATGATGCTTGGAAAGCGATTCTTTAATAAATTGAGCCTGCTGCATGGCTAATGGGCTTTTTCTCGTCGCAATCCGCAATGTTCTGTGGGTCATGGCCGCCTTGTAAATAGCTGTTATGTAAAAATCTTATCATGAACTGAGATCGGATCCAAATAGTTGTATAGGTACGGTTTAATGGAAATGGATACCCATTTAGAGTAAAGTTATTTTAAAATGTATTGATATGGGTATAAAAAATAATTTAGGTTAATATGCAAACAATTTCAAGAAAACTGGTTTTGACTTGTGAACATGCGTCAAATGCTCTGCCTGAACAGTGGGCTTATCTTTTTGAGCGTGATCAGGAAGTTTTGGGAACACATCGCGGGTGGGACAGAGGGGCTGCTTTTTTAGTGGGTATTTTAAATAAAGAGGGTTGCTATTCGGCGTTTTTGGGAAAGTATACGCGTCTTCTGGTGGATTTGAACCGTTCTGCAAACCATTCCAAAGTATTTTCTGAATGGACGAAACCCTTGGAGCAGAGAAAGAGAAATGACATTATCTATCATTATTATCTGCCTTATCGGGATAATGTGATAGCATGTATAAGAAAATTAATTGAAAATGGACAGAGCGTTGTGCATATTAGCGTGCATAGTTTTGAAACAGAGCTAAATGGTGTTGTCCGAAAAAATGATATTGGGCTGCTTTATGATCCTGGACGCACGGAGGAAAAAAAATTTTGTCAGAATTGGGCAGATCAAATTCGTAAAGAAAAGCCAGGATTGGCTGTGCGAATGAACTTTCCTTATCTTGGAAAAGGCGATGGTTTTACTACATTTCTTAGGAAGCAATTTGATGCTTCTCATTATATGGGAATTGAGCTTGAGACGAACCAGTTTCATTATGCACCCGATGGAACCTGTTTAACGGATTTGGCTGAAATATTAAAAGAGACGTTAGATCGTGCTGCCGGTTGTTAAAGAAATTCCTTACATAGATCCTGTTAAAGTTTTTCAACGTTTTCAGGATAGAGAATGGCCTTGTTTTTTAGATAGTTCAAGGATACAAAACGAACTGGGAATATTTAGTTTTATTGTTTTTGATCCTTTTTTGAAAATTACCAGTAAAAATGGAAATATCACTATTAATGGCGAGAAATTGATTGGAAACCCCTTTTTATTACTTCAAGAAAAATTATTTTTTTACAAAGCGGCTTCAATACCTAATCTTCCGCCTTTTCAAGGAGGAGCCTTGGGATATTTTTCTTATGATTTGCTGCATCACTTAGAGAAGGTGCCTCATCATGTTAAAGATGAGATGATGTTTCCTGATATGTCTGTTGGTTTTTATGATGCAGTCATTGCATTGAATCATTTATCTCAACGAGCCTGGATAATCTCACAAGGTTTTCCAGAAATGGAAGAAGATAAACGGTTAGTAAGAGCCAATGAGCGATGTTTTTGGATTGTGGAACAATTGGAGGGTTTAAATTCCCCGCCTGCTTCGCAGGCTGCCCCCTTTTTTCAAGGTGGGCGAAGGGAGCAAGGAATGAGAAGGGAGATTTATTCCAATTTCAACGAAAGCACATACTGCCGCATGGTTCAGAAAGTAATTGATTATATTCATGCAGGAGATATTTTTCAGGCTAATGTTTCTCAATGTTTCAAAGCTGAGATGCCTGATGGTATTTTGCCGTGGGGTATTTACGAAAAGCTGCGGATACAAAATCCTGCGCCTTTTAGTGCATTTTTGCAATATGATGATACGACCATTGCTTCGGCTTCTCCAGAAAGATTCCTGAAACTCCAGAATAGTAAGGTAGAAACGCGGCCTATCAAGGGGACTCGACCAAGAAGTTCGAATCCTGAAGAAGATGAATATTTGGCTCAAATGTTGAAAACCAGTGAAAAAGATCATGCAGAGAATACGATGATCGTGGATTTATTGCGTAATGATCTTTCCAAAGTATGCTGCGATTACACAGTTCTGGTTAAACAGTTATGCGGACTTGAAACGTATGCAACAGTGCATCACTTGGTGTCTTGCGTCGAGGGAGAGCTTAAAACAGAATACGATGCAGTGGATTTGCTGACTGCTGCTTTTCCGGGCGGATCTATAACAGGCGCTCCGAAAGTACGTGCCATGGAAATTATTGCTGAGCTGGAGCCTGCAGCGAGAGGACCTTATTGCGGGAGTATTGGTTATATTGGTTTTGACGGCAATATGGATACTTCCATTACTATCCGAACATTTGTGATTAAAAACAACTGTATTACTTTTCAGGCAGGAGGGGGAATTGTAGCAGATTCTAATCCTGCTGATGAGTATCAGGAAACTTTGATAAAAGCGGCTGCTTTGATAAAAATATTGGAAAACTTGTGATAGCATGATTCTGTTAATTGATAATTATGATTCTTTTGTTTATAACCTTGCGCGTTATGTGAGTGAATTAGGTTTTGAAAAAAAAGTCATTCGTAATGACGCCTTAGGTGTTAATGAAATTGCCGCATTGAATCCTTCAAAAATTATTATTTCGCCAGGGCCTTGTGATCCATCAAAATCAGGCATTTCATTAGATGTTATAAAGACGATGGGATCTTCTACCCCTATTCTTGGAGTGTGTCTTGGACATCAGGCTATCGGGCAGGTATTTGGTGCAAATATCATTCGTGCTAAAAAACCGATTCATGGAAAAGGCTCATGGGTGGAACATAACCAGCAGGGCATATTTGAAAATATTCCAAGTCCATTTAAAGTGGGACGTTATCATTCTCTTATCGTTTCAAATGAAAACTTTCCTGATAGCTTATCTATTACTGCGAGAAGTGAAGAAGGGGAAATTATGGCGCTGTCTCATAAGCACTATCCTGTTTACGGTGTTCAGTTTCATCCAGAGTCTGTTATCACACAATATGGCTATGTTTTGTTGAAGAATTTTCTATATGATAAATGAAAATATCATCAATAATTGTCTTTCTATTTTTCTGAGCTTTTGAAAAATCCATTGGTTTTGCTAAACTTTAAGTAAACACACTCCTAAAATTCCTTAAAACCCATAACATTTATCAACACACGGTGCTTGATTTTGCCAGGATTTGTTACAGTTTGAAATACTGAGGAGGTGATTTATGAAACATGAAATAGCCTTTTGGGAAAGAATAGGTGAAAGGTTGCGTCTATTTTTTAAATTTTTACAATTGTCCATTATTACAGCAATCTTTTCCCTCCTTGATTGGATTAGAGCCAATCCATTAAGGATGAAAATTTTTATGCCCCTGAGCTGTATTTTTGAGCTTATTGTTTTTCTCTACGATACAGCTGAGTTTGATGAGCAGAAGAATAAAAATTTCAGCCGGATTTTGAATTTGTCTATTAATAGTCTCGCAGTGTCAGGCAGTGTGGTAGCCGCTTTGGGTGTGTTAGGAAGCGTTCCTTTTATTGTCGCTTCAATGGGATATATTTTCCTTTTGGTTTTTTCAATCAAAGCAATTTATCAATTGGGAGATATTGCCTATTTAGGACTTAAAATTTCACAATGTGTTGAAGGCTCTGAGCTAAGAAGCGACCTTGAAGCTAAGATTAAGAAGGAATCTATTGAAGCTTTTTTTACTGTGATGATTGGTGTGTCAATTGCTTTTGGTATGGTGGCTTTGGCTCCTGTTGCTCCTTTTGGTTTTTTAATACTTGGTGCGGTCATTACAGCTCTGGCAGCATGTTATGCTGTTTGGTCTGGGTTGAAGAAGACAGAAGCCAGGGAAAAATCTGAATCGTTTGCGCCGCTTCTTTCTGCCGAAAGACAAGAAAGATATCCGTCTGGTGAGGAAATGCCTTTTCCCGCTGGAGAAGCAGTTGATTGGGAGAGCCAGCCATTGCGTCAAGAGTCTGCTATAGATAGAGTGAACGATACGACGTATTGGAAAGATATGATTCGAACTTTTAAAGAATCTGAAGAAGATCCGGAAATTAAAAAGCGTAAATTTTTGCAAAACGTTCTCGTACCAAAGATAATCAAGTTATGGAACCAGGTAAAAAGCAAGGAGAGCGATAAAATTCGCCGGATTAATCTGGATTTTGAGGAAGGGCTTCAGTATGGAGATAAAAATAGTATTAGTTATTTACAAAGCATATTAAATAACCCCATTCACAATATAAGAGGGAGACGAATTGCAAAACAGCTTGATAAGCTTGAGACAATGTTAGCTGTTGCACAGATAATAGACGGCAAGAAACCCATGGCCGTTAAATTGGGGAAAGAGCTGATGGTTATTGAAAACTTTGACCACCTAAAAGAATTTATAGAAACCAGCGATAATCAGGTGCATAAATCCTGGTGGAAAGACAAAGGGGCGACAGATTCTATTTTGGACTCTGCCATATATTTATCCGAGAATGGCTTCTTTTCTCATAATGATGGTGAAGAGATAAAGCAGAGAGAGCCTGCACACACGCTCAACGCCGTGTATTTTCGCCCCAGATGATTTTGTGCAGTTGTACCTGTAATCGGGCTTTCAACCCTGAATCCAGCAGCCATTTGGCCAGTTCTGCTGGAGAAAGTGTGCCCCAAATCGGAGAAAAAAGGAGTTCGCAGCAGTTGGAAAGGTCATGGGCAATAATGGTTTCCTTTGACCATTCAAAATCCTGACGGTCGCCAATGACGAATTTGATTTGATCGGAAGGTTTAAGCAATGGGATATTAGATAATAAGTTTTTATCCATTTCACAGGAGCTGGGTGTTTTTAAATCCAGAACAATCATAACGCGTTTATCTACATCCTTAATATCTAATGCTCCGCTGGTTTCCAGCGAAACCAGAAAGCCAAGATCGCAGAGTTTTTTCATTAGCAGCCGGCAATTTGGCTGGGCAAGCGGTTCGCCGCCTGTAACGGTAACATAGGGTGTTTTGAAAGCTGATATTTTATCTATAATATCGTCAATATCTCTATTTTTTCCGCCTTTGAAGGCATGCGTTGTATCGCAATAGGTGCAGCGCAGCGGGCAGCCGGTTAAGCGCACAAAAACAGTAGGCCAGCCTGAACGAGAAGATTCTCCCTGGATAGAATAAAAAATTTCGCTGATTCGAAGAGTTAACTTTTCCAATGAGGTTTTTAAGGTTGATTATTCAGTGAATTAAGCTTGTCTCTGGCTAGCTGCGCTGTGGTAGTGCCAGGAAAAGTACTTTCTACTTTCAAAAATTGAGCTTTAGCCTTTTCCATATCGCCAAGATTAACGTAAGCAGTGCCTAGTTTCAACATGGCTGCGGAAACTTTGTTAGAATCAGGATATTCATTAATCACCACATTAAATTCAGTGATAGCTTCCTGATTTTGGTTTTGTGCAATCAATAATTCTCCTAACCAGTAATGCGCGTTGGAGGCGTATTTTCCATTAGGATAATTTTGTAAAAATGTTCGCATGGCAGAAGTTGCCTGCGGAAATTGTTTCTGTTCAATAAGCACATACGCAGCATTATAGCTGGCATCCTCACTGGAAGCATTTCCTGCACCTGATACAGGCACGATTGCCGGTGTTGCAGCAGGGGAAGAGGATGAGGCTGTTTTCTGTTGAGAAGGGTTCGATAATGTGGCGTCATCTAAAGACAGCGTCTGCGTTTTGCCTTTTTTTTGAGTCAAATCGGTCAGCCGTTGGTCGAGATCATTGTAGTAAGCTTGCTGCTGTTCTTTCAGGACTTGAATTTGATGTGATTGCACTTCTAGTTGGCCTCGAAGTTTTTGAACTTCTTTCTGAAGTTCTGCAACCTTGGAAAGCAAAGAAGCACTACTATTTGAAGATGTGCTGCCTGTATTATAAGCAGGGGCACTGTAAGAAGAAGGAGCAGGCGTTTCTTCTTGAGATAAAGGTACAGCAGGGTCGCCCGCAGAATCATAATAATTGTTTTCTGCGGGCGCTGCATCGCTGACAGGAGCTTCTGCCCATAACACTACCGGCACAAGTAAACTTATTAGTGCCAGCAGTTTAAGGTAAGCAGGGCCTGAGCGCTTTTTCATGGTTATTCCGTAGCTTCGTAAGTGAGTTCAGCACGTCGGTTAAGGCTGAAAGAAGCATCGTCATGACCCAGTGCAACAGGTTTTTCCTTACCATAACTTACAACACGAATTTGATTCATGGAAGCGCCTGTCATCCGCATGATTTCAGCAACGCTGTTAGCACGTCGTTCACCTAAAGCGATGTTATATTCGCTGCTGCCGCGTTCGTCAGTGTTTCCTGCAATCAAAATGTGTGCACCTGGATGAGATATCAGGTATTTAGCCTGGGCTTCAATGGAAGGAACATACTTGGGGTTAACAGAGCTGTCATCAAAAGCGAAATAGTAAATCTGATTATGAGGTGCTTTTGTTGTATAAGTTTTACCTTCTTCCTCACCGGCAAAGCTTGCCTGGCCGCCAAGACCTTGAGCGTTGGCGCCGTCGTAGCCGGCTGCGCCGTTAGCTCCTCCCTTGTTAGAAGAACAAGCGCCAAGGAGAGCTATAACAGCGCCAAGCGCTAAAACTTGAACGATTTTTTTTGTTGTTGTTTGCATCAAATGCTCCCAAAAAGTTAATGAAATGGCAAAGATTTTATGTTTTTTCAATTATTCTGAATTCTACCATTTTTAAAAGAAAATACACAGGTTATTTTAATTTTTTATCCACATTTATGCAATAAAGATTGCCTATGTACTTCAAACTGCCGCAGGCTTGGCCAGTAGAACTTCAGAAGCTATAGGTGTATGGCTGATGTAACCACTTGTTCCGGAATAGAGCCATTGTCTGACAAGGCGGTTTTGTAATCTTCCGTGTCTGTATCTGTAATAAGGGCAGCGTCATCGTTTTTTATAACTTGCCTGCACGGAGAATACTGCATGAAGCTTGATATTGCCAAAAGTATTCCAGTAATTGTTACTGCAGATAAACATGAAGCTTCCATGCGTTCTGAAGAATGTATATGATCACCTATCATTTCTGTGCCCAATTTAGGGGCAGAAATTGTCATGCCAAATATTAATAATCCCAAGGCAATTTGCTTGAGAGCGTTTTTAGGCAGGAGGTTAGTACCATCATAGATAAAAAAAGAATAGAAGAGCCAGGAAGCTGCGAAAAGAGGCAGTCCTCCAACAAATGCACTTAAAAAAGCTTGTGCAGGGTTATAATCATTTTTGTGATGTTTGGTTTCCTCTAATATTGCAATGAAAGTTGTTGTTAAAAGTGCGCTTACGGCACTGGTAGCTGCAATTGCCGCAATGGTTTCAGCAGATTTTTTACCAGCTGACTTGATTCTTTCAAGCAGCAAATTGTTTGCTGTGTCCTCGGTTATAGTATAAGGAGCTGCTGTGTCAGTATTTTCGTTTCTTTGATTACAAAAGAACTGATAGAACATAGTATTCTCCAATTTAAAAGTTAAAAAACCACCCGTATACAGGGTGCTGTTGTGTTGATTTGCCATTAATATGACCAGGTTGCGGTTAGCTTGCTTTGTTTCAATTTTTTATCGCGAGAAAGTTGGAATAATGGTTAAGACTGGTTTAAGGTTATCAAAAGTATTTATTGGAACACCCTTGCAGGTGCTGTTTGATAAAGCGGCAATGCGCTTTGGGTAATTATAAAAGCCGATGTCTTGTTTTTAAATTATGCAATTCGTAGTATAGCGCTTTGGGCAGTTAAAATCAAATTTTCACACCTTTCTTTTTACTTGTGCTTTGTCCGCTTGCTCATAGGGCTATTGTTTTCCGATAAAGGTTAAAGTAAAATAAACATCTTTTTATCGGGGCGTAGCGCAGCCTGGTAGCGCACTAGCATGGGGTGCTAGTGGTCGAAGGTTCAAATCCTTCCGTCCCGACCATAACGGTATTAAAGTCCTTCTTTGAAACAGGGTTTGCTGAAAGTATGATAACTGGTATAATGATGTTACTGCTTTTGTAAATAAAATTTCTGAGTAAGATGATACAGTGTTGAACTATTTAACCATTACACTTCAATATTGGGCCCATCATCCACCTGGGCACGTTGCCATAAAAATCGTTGAAATGCGAGAGGACCGTTATGGCAATGTTCGGGAAACTGACAGTATTTATATTTCTTTTGCAATCCCTGGAGGAGAAGAAGCTACCCTTAACATGTATGGCAGCAATTACCAGGAGATTACATGGGTTGAGGAAAAATCGTTGGACGATTTTAAGAGGGCATTAGGAAAAGATAATTTGGAGCTTTTCGTAAATCCTCCGCAGTTTAATGAAACAATGATTGAGGATGCTGATTGGTTTGACAAATGTGTTTTCGCTTTTCGACAGATGATTTTTCTGATTACTCATCCTTATAACCTGTTCTTTAAGAATTGTGCTCATGCAGCAAGTGAGGCCATGAGAGCGGCCAGTGCTTCTCAAGGAGCATTTCATTATCCAAGACCTGGATTAAGGCCGGCTGTTGTAGTCGGTGAGGCCATAGATAGAGCAATTCAGCGCCCAGCTTACATGTTTGGTGAAGAGAACGGCAAAATACGCGTAAGAAACGGGACAAACATAAGCACCAGCGAGTTGGCAGAAGAACTGCTTAAAACCGCAGGCGACATTATGAATTATGAACAACAGCGGAAGAAAATTAATAGTTTTATAAAAGATTTTGTCGGTATATTCAATGCTATTGCGGCTCATTGGCGATCAAGTTCATATACAGATGTTTCACAGGTTGATGCGGTTGAAAGCATTGAAAAAGAACAGGATTTGGATTTATTCGCGTTCTCGATAGAGGAGTTTGCGCAGATGTCGGAAACTGTCTCAGTTGCTGTTAAACCGTATTTTAATGCTTTTTTTGATCTGCTCCCGGAAGACATTTTATACCAAGCGAAAATAAAGAATGTTTTAAAGCGTTCGGAAGAAGTGCAAGAGACATTAAAAAAGCGAAAGGAAGAAGCTGATGGAGATGTAAGGATAAGTTTGGAAAGAGCAATTGAAGAAGCAAGGGTTTTAAATGAAAATACCCGGCGTATAATGGATGAGTGTTTTCAGTGTGTTTTTGTCGTTGATGATAAAGTTAAGCTGGAAGAAATGGAAGGCAGAGGCTTTCTCCTTTCAGGTAAAAAACTGTTTTTCTATGATAAGGTGAATGCTGAATTTTATCAGGAGATTGAGCTTGGTGAATATGGACTGGGACAAATTGAAGAGCTTTTTGAGCAAGACCATATTACTCTTTGTAATGGTATAAAACCCTTAAATTTAGATTTGGAACAACAAGCGGGAATTTCCTTGATAACAAATTTTTCCCCTCCATCCAAAAAATCGCTTTTTGAAAAGAAATTCAATGACGAACGATTGCTGAGCCGCGATAAAACACAAAATATGAGGGATTATCCAGAATTTAAAGGGATACTCGATTTTTTATGGCGGCTATGCCTTCATTTATTAAATTTGAAACCTCTATTCTTTAAGACAACAGCAGAGAAAGTGTGCCTGGACGGATTAGAAGAGGCCGTTACAACTCAACCCGTATCCCGATAGATGTTGTTTGCTGTGTGACAAGATTTAGTTATTTCTTGGATCTGAATGTTTCAGCACTTTTTCAGTTTGTTCTTGACGGTAGTTTTTTAGTTGTCTGGCAAGATCAGGACTATTAAGTGCCAGTATGCTGACAGCAAGAAGAGCTGCATTAACGGCACCAGCTTCTCCGATAGCTAATGTACCAACAGGGATACCTGCCGGCATCTGTACAATAGAAAGGAGTGAGTCTATGCCTTGAAGCATTTTCGAACAGACAGGAACACCAAGAATAGGCAGAGTGGTTTTTGCAGCAAGCATGCCGGGTAAATGTGCAGCGCCTCCGGCTCCGGCAATAATAATTTGTATGCCTCTCGATTCAGCCGTTTCGGCATAGTGGAAGAGTTTATCGGGTGTTCGATGGGCAGAAACAATTTCTGTTTCATAAGGAAGATGAAAATATTCGAGTACATCGGCTGCTGCCTTGAGAGTCGGCCAGTCGCTTTGTGAGCCCATGACAATACCAATAATGGCAGAATTTAAAGGTTTGGTCATTTCAAGCATATTATTTCTGTTGGAAAAGTTTATGGAGATGAAGCTGGGAGATATTGCAAGGAGCAGACAGCAGAGAGTGTCCCGTCTGCGCAAATCACTTCGCCCAAGTCAGAAGAAATTACACCGCCGTGCCATACACAGCAGCCAGTCATAAATTGTTCATAACCGGTAATAACCGCTTGCTCTGTACAAATACAGGCTGAGTAGCCTCCGTCGTTGCACACATAGTGCCCCGCAGTAGTATCGCAGTAGCTGATTCCATGTGCTCCGCAGCACCTGGATTCAGAACAGCAGCTGCCTGAGGCAAACGCCGGTTTTGTAAGCAGCAATATAATCATGCAAATCACGTTAAATAAATGGAAATATTTTTTCATAGCAACTGTCGTCTTATTATTTTATTTTTTATAATAGTGATAATCGTGGATTAGGTCAAGCGCCTTATATATCTATTATATCTATCGTTTTTCAAAATGGTACTTTGGTATATATCCAAACAACTTGATAATGCTCAGTTTTCTCCGTCGTCATTCCCGCGAAAGCGGGAATCCAGTAACCGTGCTGATTATCCTTCTGGATTCCCGCTTTCGCGGGAATGACGGGAGAAGGTGAGAATGACGGGAGAAGGCGGGAATGACGGCAGTGGGAAAAATGGCATTTCGAAGTTACTACAACTTTGCACTTCCAAAGATCACGAGTATATACGGTTAATGGCCTTGGATATTTTCTTTGATTTTCAGGCTGATGATTCCCCCGATAATTGCAAAGACTGCCGCTGCTATAAACGGCGCGCCTATGCTCCATTCGCCCAGAAGTCCGGCGAGTGCTGCTCCTACTGTCCAGGCTACTGCAGCGACGGCCGCGCTTACCCCCATTACCCAGCCTTGCTGTGTTTTATCTACGGCATTGGAAAAGAGTGTTAAACAGCCTGTGTATAGTGTACTGACAGACAAGGTAACAGGAATGGTAATAAGCCATTGATGGATTTCTGTTTCAGCCAGTGCGGACAGGCCGAGGCTTGCTGCCAAGATTAAAAAGGCAATGCGAACGCTGACTTCAAGCGTCGTAAACCGAAGAATAATCCGAATGATAAACGCTAGACAAATACCAAAGAGTATTCCAATAAAGGTCATGAATATGCCGATTCCTGTGGGTGAATAGTGATGGTTTTGAACAAGCAAAATGGAAATAAACTGAAAATACATTGACCAGGCAAGCTGCATGGAGAGAAAAAGCAACGAAATCTTTCGAACATGAGGAAGACGAATAGAATCTGCAAAGATTCGAATGCCGCGGCTTAATTGCAGGTGTACTTTTCTTTTTATTTGATTATTGTCATGGACAAAGCATAACATAAAAAGTATATTAAGAAGCGCCAGCAGTCCTGCCATAATGAAAGGTGTTGCGTAACCGGCGCTTTCTATCAATGGGTTATCAGCAAAATATCCGCCGAAGATAGGGCCAAGTACAAAACCAAAGCAATTAGCTAAAGTAATCAGGCTTAAGTTTTTTGCTTTGTGCTCTGGAGTGCTCATATCTGCAATAACAGCCTGCGCAATAGAGCAGCTGCCGGCAGTAAATCCGTTGATTGCCCGTCCGGCAAAAAGAAGCCATAAGCTGTTTATCCAGATGCCAACAGCGCAAAGGAAAAAACTTAGGGCAGTACCTGCGAGGCATATTAATAGTGCTTTACGCCGGCCTGAGCCGTCAGAAATCTCTCCCAGCAAAGGTGCTCCAAGCAAGAGAAATAGGCTGAAAATGCCGATGAGTGCTCCATACAGCATTTCACGAATAGAGAGGGTTGTCTGCGGATCAATAAGGCTGCTGGATTGGTTAAGAACCAATGGGCTTAATACAGGGAAAACAATGCCAATCCCCATGGCATCAATGACAATGACCAAGAACAAAGCAAGAAAGACTTTGAGATTGGATTGTGCAATCATGAACAATGCTCCATAGCATGCAGCGTGTTGCTGAGCAGTGTGGCAATCGTCATTGGACCGACACCGAAAGGTACAGGAGTGAGCCAAGACGCGTGTTTCGCAACAGCTTCAAAATTTAAATCGCCGCGCAGTTTACCGTCAGGCAGCCGGTGTATACCGACGTCTATCACGATGGTGCCTGGTGAAATCCACTCAGGCTGGACAATATCCATTTTTCCAACAGCAACGACTAATAATTCTGCAGCGGAAACATGTTTTTCAAGGTTTTGAGTAAACCGATGACAGGTTGTTACCGTGGCACCGGCGAGGAGTAGCTCCAGGCTCATGGGGCGACCGACAATATTGGATGCTCCGATAACAACGGCATGCTTACCTTTTGGGTGTAAATCGTAATATTTTAACAGTTTCATAATTCCGTAAGGCGTGCAGGGACGAAGCAGAGGTCTGCGCTGGGCTAACCTTCCTAAGTTGTAAGGGTGAAAACCGTCAATATCTTTTTGGGGAGCAATGGTCTCGATAATTGTATGAGAATTAATGTGTGCTGGAAGAGGAAGTTGAACGAGGACGCCATCAATCAGAGGATCAGCATTGAGTTTGTGGATGAGCGCTGCCAGCGTTTCCTGAGAAGTGTCTTCCGGCAAGTCATAGGCTTGTGAAGTAAACCCTGCTTCAATACAAGCTTTTCGCTTATTTGCCACATAAATTTGTGAGGCAGGATCGTTGCCGACAAGAATGACGGCCAGTGCAGGGGCACGATTGCCGCTATCCTGGAGGAGCTTTATCTTTTCTTTAAGCGCTTCTTTTATTTGAGCGGCGACCATTCTGCCGTCAAGAATATTTGCTGTCATGTTGTGTTATTACAATTTTACTAGTGAATTTTTTATTATCGCGCATCTTTGTTCTAAAGACCAGCGGTTTTTACTCGTTGGGGGCAAGCTGTGGAGCGTGTACTAGAGACAGAGGATTAGATTGGGAAGACTTTTTTCATTTCTGGCTTGACCAAACTTACTTTAGACAGTATGATCCCAAAATTGAGTGTTTGGAGTTCGGGGTATAGCGCAGTCTGGTAGCGCACCTGCTTTGGGAGCAGGGTGTCGGGGGTTCGAATCCCTCTACCCCGACCAGGTTTAGCTGCGCCCGTAGCTCATCTGGATAGAGCATCGGCCTTCTAAGCCGAGGGTAGCAGGTTCGAATCCTGCCGGGCGCGCCATTTTATATGGAATGGAAAGTAATTTTACACTCAATAATAGCGTTTTTTACAATGGTGGGCGTAGCTCAGTTGGCAGAGCCCCGGGTTGTGATCCCGGTTGTCGTGGGTTCGAATCCCATCGCTCACCCCATCTTTCCTTTATAGGGCCGTTAGCTCAGTTGGTAGAGCAGCTGACTCTTAATCAGCGGGTCGTAGGTTCGATCCCTACACGGCCCACCAAGTCAAAATCAAGGCTTGCAGCATTTCTATTATTCTGACATTTCTTCTCATGGGGCACTAGCGGGGCAGTAAGCCGCGACACATCACAATAAATTAAACTTTAAAACTCCTTCACTTTTCTTCCTGTTTCAAGGGAATAGTTAACCTTTATGTTTGTGATTGTCCCTTACATGATTTTTCAGATATTAAATTCTTTAAAAAACAAAGATTTAAAATCATTTTTCTTGTGATTGGATGTCATCATCAACCTTTGAATGGTATATCATAAACGCATATTTATTATATTGTATTAAACGTTGCAGAAAAGATTTACTCTTACAGAGTAATAGTTGTTTTCGCTTAGTCTCATGTGCTTCAAATTTAAAAGGTTACATAATAACTTATTTAATTTGTAGAATATTAAAGCTTGTTTTTACCTTCCAAAATGTAGCTTACATTGTTAATTAATTTTAATTTGTATTTACCAGGATTTTGCAATTGTTCATTAATTTGGTCAATAAAAGTATTAAGCTTATTTTCATTGTACTTATGCTCGTTATAAACATAATTAATGATATCTGAAAGGTCATCCTCAGTTATAAAGATTTTAGATTTTATAGTAGTAGAACAAATCACTATATACGCTTCTTCATTTTTCCAATAAGCTTATGGTATCTTGATCTGAGTATGGTTGATTAGGATATGACTGTATATCTCCCTTAAGGCAATTTAAAACCCAGTTTTTAAATAGAGATTTATCCATATTTTTGTTTTTCCTTTTGCAAATATTTAAAAACAAAAGGCTCCCGAAGGAGCCTTAAACTCAGCACCAACAGGAATTGTTATCTCCCCATTGGGCTGGCTACACTGGGCGGACCTTTGTGTAGTCTCGAATGCCTGATGCAATAAAGCAGAGCAGGTTACAGGAGAAAGTATAGCATGTTTTTCATGAATTGGATCAGGCTTTTAAAGATATTCTTTCAAATGGCCTAAATTCAATCCATGCAGTACGCAGCTATAAATGGCTTTCATCTGTTCTCGCCCTAGTCGGTTTGTGAAATATTCCCTTTTCCCGTTGGGAAGTTTCTTGCCAAGGAGGATGAGATCAAGGCGGTGAAAAGCCACGGTATAAATCATGTCGCCTTTTACCCAGCTGTCATTGGTTTGAAATCGCCCTATCATGGGCATTGAATGTTTGGGAATTTGGTAATGATAGGGCTGTGTTTGCTCTGGTACGACGGTACTCAAGGGTACTACGGTTACTAAATTAGATCGCCCAACCATACTCCCTGTTAATACGACAACAGGGCGTTTATTCTTTACCATTTCAGGTTCCCTGAACCCTTGAGAAAAATCACAAAACAGGATTTGACCTGGCGACGGGTGAAACGTGATTGGCATCATTCATCCTTATTCACTTTTTTAACTTTGATGCAAAGCAATTAATGTTTTAATGGACTGATTATTGCTCATCCTTGCAGCATGCAAAAGGTCAAACATTGTCCAAAAATAAAGCTCTATGGTAATTTGTGAATTGTTCAAAAACTGAGGAGTTAAGGCAATTTCAAGCAAAGCAAATGCTTTACCTAGATACTCTCTCAATGTTTGTTGGACTTCAATTTGATCATTTATTAATTGTCTCATTTCATTTATGATTGCTTTAGCCATATGCAACTCCAAGTTAGTTGTGCGTGGTTAGTACTGCTGGGATGGGCTAACATCTCAGCAGTACGCTCTATCAAACAATACCATATTCCTAATTTTCATAAAATGCAAGAAGTTTTTGCGTTTTTATATTTATAATGTTATCCTTCAAACAATAAAAACATTTCTTGAGAGAATTATGGTAAAAAATCCGACAAAAAAGTCAGTTGCAGTTAAAGAACCAAAAAATAATACACAGAAAACAAATCGTAGAATTACTTTAGATTTACCGATTGAGCTGCATATGAAGCTGAAAATTGCTTCAGCTAAAACAGGAGAGACGATGGGTGACATTATGCGCAACCTTTTGGAAAAACACTTGAAACAAGAACGAAGCTAAGAATTGAGCTTAACGTATAACCTGTAATCATATCCACTTAGCCTCTATATTTTATATGACAGTTTAGTTTGCCGTACCATGTATAGCTGCATTCTGTTTGAAGGGAACTGAGAGCCTCAAGAGGTTATTCACAGGAAAATTTTGCTGCTACAGCTGGTTTAGGGCGTACGTATATGGGGAGAGTAGAACGAGGCGAACAAAATATCTCTATCCAGAACCTTATTCAGATTGCTTTTGCGTTGAAGGTTGAGGTTGGGATGCTTATTCCTCATTTAACGGAACTTAATAATCCTAATTTGGGTAGTTAGATTTCAATTGCCGCTATAGATGCACAAACTAAGGGGCACTGGTGGGGCACTCAATGGCAAATAATGATAATAATTGGTAACGATCGACAACAAGTTGACATGAGCTAAGTTATTGATTCTATTGCTTTTATTTATTGTAATGTGCTGTGGTTAGTTAGGCAAAAGCTGACTCTTAATCAGCGGGTCGTAGGTTCGATCCCTACACGGCCCACCAAATCAAGATCAAGGCTTTTCATGATTTCGTTGTTTTTAGCCATTACGTGCACTACGAAATATATCAGGAAACTCTTTGACAACCTCCTGATAAGATGTTGCTTTGCGGCCAAAGAGAAAACCTAACCACGAACGATTCTTGGCAAGTGCTTTTTTTAAATCATTTAGATCACCACTTGCTTTTGCTGTTTCAATCTTTTTGATCTTTTCTTCAGTTGTCATTTTTTGAAAAAAACCTCCAAAGCAAGAACAACCTGATTTTTCCTCTCGTAACCTTTGGATCACATCATTAATTTTTTGATTGAGTTTATCGTGGTTGTCGAGAGTTTCTTTTACCCTGTTAAGTAAAGGGTTTGCCCCATTGTTTAAAATACCGGGTTGGGAAGTTGATACTAAAGTTGGTTCTCCTTTTTTATTGGGTGTCACGTGGAATTCTTCATAGACTTCTGTTTTTGCACTTGTCTTAAAGATATAAGGTTCAACATTCTTCGATTCTAACAATAATCTTCCCAAGGTTTTCAAATGTTTTTCTAATAATTCGGGGTGGAGAAGATCAGCTTTTGTTCCAACGAAATACACAAGTGGAGGCTTTGGCAGATTGTTCAATTGGGTCTGAACTGTAAGTAATTGCCACCTAACTACGGATTCTAATACGTTTGTCGCTAGATCCAAACGAAATGTCAAGAAAATAGCCGCTGCATCTCTATAATACGTTATATCCGGTGATCGAGAATGATTTTGTTGGCCTGCCGTGTCCCAAATTTGATATTTATAATAATCATCACTAGAGGTGCGAAGGTCCACGCCTATTGTTGGTCTATACTCATGACTAAACTCCCTCGGCTTGTTGCTAAAACATGCTTCAAAACATTTAGCTAATGCGGTTTTCCCAGATTGTGAGTTACCATCTAAAACTATTTTGAGAGATGTTTGGTATTCGAAGAAACTGGATTTTGTTCTAGGCATAGGTTTTTACCCTCTTTACTGTTACTTTCAATCATATATACCCAAGTTATTTCGAAATGCTTTTTTTGGATGCCGCGAACGAGTCGTGGCACGTAGGCAGAAGAGGATTTCACTCACGTTGCATCCTGCGGCTTGTCCGCAGGACCCAGTGCCATACACGCATTTCCAAAGATCACGGATAATTATATCATTAAAGCAGATTTTAACGTTCATTTAACCAACAGGATTGCTTTGACGGTGTACCATGGTTTTGATACTAGCCGCAAATTGCTTTAGTGCCTCGATACCAGAGTTTTCTGCCTGTTTGCACCATTGCTGAAGTGCTTCGAGCAGTTCTTTCTGGCTTGCTGCTGTACGGAGCCATACTTCCTGAAGCTTAACACGATACTGGTAAACCATTTGTAAACTTTTACATTCTTCCAGAAGGTGAGAAAGCTGACTTTTGGCTTTATCGCTCATAAAAGTTTCATCTTTACGAAGCAATGCTGAGGCAGAACGAAAAAGCGGATTTTTCTTTTGTTTCAATTCCTGCTTAACAGATTTTAATACTGGTACAACAACATGGCGGTAATATTGAGCCATGACTTGGAAGCGGCTGCCAATAACTGCTCGTACAGTTTCTATGTCCATCTGCATTTTGCTTGGCGCTTTTTCCAGCTTTGGCGGCAGCTTCTTAACTTTTGCCAGACCAAGGAAAGATAAAGTTTTGATGTATAACCAACCAATATCAAATTCCCACCATTTCAAGGAAAATTTTGCGGATGAAGGGTATGTATGATGATTGTTATGCAATTCTTCTCCGCCAATGAAAAAAGCAATAGGCGTCAAGTTGGTCGAAGTATCTGGCACTTCGTAGTTACGATAACCCCAGTAGTGTCCTGCGCCGTTGATAACACCGGCAGCCCAGAAAGGGATCCAGATCATTTGAATAGCCCACATGGTAATACCTGGAATGCCGAAAAGCAGCAAATCCAGGAACAGCATGACAAAAATACCATGAGACTGATGAGGGGTATAAACATGACGTTCAAGCCAGTCATTCGGTGTGCCGTGCCCATATTTTTCAGTGATTTTAGGATCCTTCTTGCTTGCTTCGCGGTAAAGTTCTGCTCCTCGGGTCATAACAGTTTTGATTCCGAGTACGGCAGGGCTGTGGGGATCGTCAACAGTTTCTGTTTTAGCATGGTGTTTGCGGTGGATGGCAACCCATTTTTTGGTAACCATACCGGTTGTCAGCCAGAGCCAGCAACGGAAGAAATGGGTGATGATAGGGTGGAGATCAATTGCGCGATGAGCCTGGCAGCGATGCAGGTAAAGCGTAACGGCCGCAATGGTGATTTGAGTCATGACGGCACCTGCAGCAATATAGCCCCAAAATGAAAGGTTTAATAAACCGTAGAGCATGAATGTGGTCTCCTCATAATGTATAAATTTAATGCGGAATTATAACATAAATTGGCTTGGATAGATAGTGTCAGGCGCGTTTATCGGATAATATATACCCGAGATCTTTGAGAATGCGACTAGAGGATACCCCTTTTTTTCAAAGGGGGGAATAAAAAGCAGCATTCTCAAAGATCACGAGTATATAAAGCAGTTTCTTTTAATAAAGAGGTGAGTGATGTCTCAAGTTGAGCAAGTAAGAACTTATTTTCTGGAAAGGGTTTTTCCTTTTCTGGTTATTGGTGTGGCTATCGCTGTGTCTGTCGGGCTTTTTATACTGCTATTTTATTTCCTTGTGTGGGGGCTTTTGATTGGCACGATATTGTGGCTGGTGATGTTAGTTAAAGAGAAATTTTTTCCTTCGCCGATAGATCATCGGATTGTTAATATTATCTATTGGAAGAAAGGGCGGATTATTGAACATGAAGAGGATAAAGAATGAGTTTTAAAAGTATCTTAGGGCTGGCTAGGCTGGTATTTATCAATTTTCAGGTTTCACTCTTAACTATTTTTTATGCAAGCAGGAATAAGCTGACCCGTGAAAAAGCCAATGCAATCCTTCAAAATTGGGCTCACCGTTTGTTGAAAGCAGCCAGGGTTGATTGGCATGTCCACTCTCCAAGTTCATCTATTGAGCTTATTTCTAATCAATCGTATATGTTGATGTGTAACCATTCCAGCCATTTTGATATACCTTTAAGTATTGTTGCTTTTCCAGGATTGAACGTTCGGATGATGGCAAAAAAGGAGCTTTTTCGTATTCCTTTTTTTGGAAAAGCAATGCGTTCTGCAGAGTTTGCGATAATTGATCGCGGCAATATTCGTCAGGGTATTCAAGACCTTAAGCAGGTAGAAGTTTTGATGCAGAATGGTATTGTGATGTGGATAGCCCCTGAAGGAACCCGATCGAAAACTGGAGAAATCGGCAATTTCAAGAGGGGCGGGTTTATTACTGCTATCCAGGCCAAGGCAATGATCATTCCTATAGGCATTGTTGGATCAGGAAATATTCTACCGGCAAAATCGCTCAATTTAAATTTTGGTCAAAGAGTGGATATTTATGTCGGTGAACCGATTGATGCAGGGGTGTATACGTTAGAACAGAAAGATGAATTGATTCAGAAAGTAAAAGGAGTGATTGAAAAACTTTTACAGGAAAAAAGTGAGGAGAATTGAGGACCTACCCTCACCTGCCCTTCGGGCACCCTCTCCCAAAGGGAGAGGGTACTTTACAATGGATCAATAACTACAGGTTCTGCACGAGCTGAGTAAAGACTTTTCCCCGGTGAGCATAGTTATCAAACATGTCAAAGCTGGCACAAGCGGGTGATAGTAATACCGCGTCGCCGGGTTTGGCATGTTTTTTGGCTAATCGTACGGCTTCATCCAGTGAGTCAGAATGTACAATAGGTACATCGCTGCCTGTCATGGCTTCTTCAATACGTCCGGCATCTTCGCCAAAAAGAATCAATGTTCGGACATAATCATTTAACGGTTCACGCATATCTGAAAAATCAGCCCCTTTTGACTGACCGCCGGCAATCAAAACAATCTTCCCCTGCATAGCACCTCCTAACCCTTTAACGGCTGAAACAGTTGCACCAACGTTGGTGCCCTTCGAATCATTATACCACATAACTTCATCAATGCAGCGTACCCACTGACAACGATGGTCTAACCCTGAAAACTGTCGCAAAACTTCACACATCACGGCTTTCTCCAGCCCCATGCACTTTCCGATAGCTAAAGCGGCTAAAGCATTCAGCCAATTATGGCGTCCTTTAATTTTAAGCTCATCGGTATTGAGCCAGTTTTCATCATTAAAAACGAGGTATGTTTTTTCATGTTCTGTTTGTATGCCCCAAGGATGAGGCTTGGAAGGCAAGCCTAAACTAAAGCCTACTATAGAGCAGCTCTCTTGAGAGGCTGGCCACGTTAGCGGTTCATCGGCACAGATTACGGCGTGCATGGCTTTATGATAAATGCGCTGCTTCGCTGCAATATATTCTTCATAACTTCCGTAGCGATCCATATGGTCGGGGGATAAATTTAAAATAGAAGCGACTAACGGACGCAGGGAATAGGTACTTTCCAGTTGAAAACTGGACAACTCCAGAATGACCCAATCAAAATCTGTATCGCAAATATCTAATACAGGTTGGCCGATATTACCGGCAACAATCGCTTTAAGTCCGGCTGCCTTGGCCATTTCTCCTACCAAAGCGGTTACTGTGGATTTCCCATTGGTGCCTGTAATAGCAATAACAGGTTTATAGTTCTGACGGGCAAAGATTTCAATATCCCCGACAACAGGAATGCCTTGGCGGTGAGCTTCGGTAACAAGCCAGTGGTTAAGCGGAACCCCCGGGCTGACAACAACCTCACTGACGTTTTGTAAATAATCTGTGTTTTCAGTATTGTAAACAGGTATATCAGGAAATGCTTGTTTAAATGTGTCAAGGTTTTTTGTGGAAGCTTTATCATCAAAAACGATACAATCCTGTCCCAGTTTTTGGTAGTAGCGAACGACAGAAGTACCCGTTTGCCCGATACCGACTATACAGTGCAATGCACGCTTTGGTGAATTTTCAGCGGTGTTTGTCATGTTGTCAAAAGAGTAAAATTACTGGCTGCAATATCTAGTGTGATTAAAGAGTTGATTCTAACGGATAAAATAGATTGAATTCAAGTTATGCTGTACTCTCGATTCTACTCATCTGCGTCTAATAAAATAGAGGAGATCACTACGTGAAAACGCCATTGCTGTAAGCAAGGCGATAATGCCTCCCAATAAAATCAGGAATTCTCCGCAATACAACAGTTCAGATGGCAAAGAAGAGAGTATGTTAAGCAATCTGACGATCTCTCAATTTTGGGTTTTAATACAGAGGCTTGACAAAGACAGAATAAACATGGAAAATCCGGTTTATGAAACCGTTTATTCATCGCTTAATCGAAAAGAACATTCGAAAAACCTTGGAAAGAGGAAAAAGTATCTTACTTATTGGCCCGCGTCAAACAGGAAAAACGACATTAATTGAGCAACAGATCAAACCGGATATTAGCTACTCTTTCTCTCATACAGGAACAAAACTACGCTATGAACAAGATCCTTCTTTATTAGAACGTGAGCTGGAAGAGAAGTTAAAGTCTTACACAAAACCGCCGATTATCTTTATTGATGAAGTCCAAAAAATTCCAGCGGTTATGGATATTGCACAATATATTATTGACAAAGGACTTGCTCAATTTATTTTATCGGGTTCTTCGGCACGAAAATTGAAAACAGCTAAAGATATTAATTTATTGCCTGGACGGGTTGTATCGTTACATATGACGCCGTTGCTTTATGAAGAAATGGCTTTTCTCCATCCCAATTTAGAAGATATATTGCTCTATGGTACTTTGCCGGGAATTTGGAATGTGCCTGATCCAGAATCTAGGGAAATTGATTTATATTCTTATGTAAGCACCTATCTTGAAGAAGAAATTCGCAAGGAAGCATTGGTGCGCCATGTCGGGCATTTTTCACGGTTTCTTCAGATAGCTGCTGGGGAAGCGGGTTATCAGTTAAATTTTACCCGTTTGTCGCAAGACATTGGAGTAGCTGATACAACGATTGCCAATTATTATCAAATTTTGGAAGATTGTTTGCTTGTTTCCCGAATCGATCCGCTAACAAATGCTCATACAAAACGACGGTTAGTAAAATCTCCCAAATATCTATTTTTTGATCTGGGCGTACGTCGTGCTTGTGCTGGTGATGGTATTGGAATGCCAAGAAAACTTATGGCCAATTTATTTGAACACTATGTGGGTAATGAGCTAGTTTATCGAGGGCTGCTAGACTATCCCAGTGCAAGAGTTCGTTATTGGCGGGATACTGCTGGACCGGAGGTGGATTACATACTCGAGTTGAATGGGAAATATATTCCCATTGAGGTGAAATGGTCAGATGCTCCAAATGCCCATGATACTCGTCATTTAAAGAAATTCATGGAAGAATACCCTCAAAAAGCTGAAAAAGGATATATTGTCTGCCAAACACCTCATCGCTATAAAATAAATAACGATATTCTTGCCCTGCCTTGGCAAGAACTGGATTTTATCTTTATTGAAGCAGATAAAGTATAGAGGTAAACGCGATGAACATATTGCAGCGATTCAATTTTAATGCAGGAAATACCGACGTAGAAAACGCCATTGCTGTAAGCAGGCGATAATGCCTCCCAATAAAATCAGGAATCCTCCGCCCCAGATCCACCTTATCATGGGTTTATAATAAAGGCGGACCATCCAGGCTTCGGAATGATGTTTTTGCTTCACGGATTCGCCGATGGCAATATAGATATCACGAAATAGGTTGGCGTTGATGGCAGCATCAGTCATGACAGTTCGTTGAATGGGGTAATAACGTTTTTCCGGCCGTATTTCTCCAATAGGTTTTCCTTTATCTTTAAGCTCAAATACCCCGGCAATACCTGAATAATTGGGACCTTTAATGGTATCCAGGCGTTTGAAAAGCAGCGAATAAGGCCCTAAATTCACCTGATCGGCGATGGACATCAGCACATTTTTTTCAATGCTGTAGGAAGAGGAAATGGTAATGCCGACAAGACACGCAGCAATACCGCAATGCGCGAAGAACATCCCCCAATGCCGTTTGTACTTCATGCTAAAACAGGTTGTAATAAAAATCCATACTGCAAGAAAAACCCCTAGTGCGGCGGCCCAATGAAATGTTTTAAAGATCAACCAAGGCAATAGTAAACCCAAAGTCAGTCCTAATAACAGGGCAAGACGGGTTCTTTCTTCCAGAGTGCTCAAAGGCATGGACTTCCAGAAGGTTAAAGGCCCAAGCCCCATGATAAACAGGACAGGGAGCATGAGCAGCGAAAATACGGTGTTGAAATAAGGAGCGCCGACAGAGAGTTTGCCCAAGCCTAATACTTCGATGATTAATGGATACAGGGTGCCTAATAAAATGGTCAACATAATAGAAGCCAGCATCACGTTATTTAGCATCAAAAATGTCTCGCGGGAAAGCAGGGAAGCGCTTTCATCTGAACGTAGGTAAGCGGCGCGCCAGGCGTAAACTGTTAATGATATGCCCATAACCAGCAGTAAAAAGACTAACATGAAAAGGCCGCGTTTAGGGTCGACAGCAAAAGCATGTACAGAAGTTAAGATGCCTGAACGAACCAAAAATGTTCCTAATAAACTCAGTGAAAAAGCGCCAATAGATAACAGCGCTGTCCATGCTTTAAAAGTATTCCGCTTTTGTGTAACGACGAGCGAGTGAATCAGCGCTGTGCCTAAAATCCACGGCATAAAGGAAGCATTTTCAACGGGATCCCAAAACCACCATCCGCCCCAGCCCAGCTCGCGGTAGGCCCACCAACTGCCAAGTGTGATGCCGGTTGTCAGGAAGCACCAGGCTGCTAAAGCCCATGGCCTTGACCAGGCAGCCCAATCTGCATCCCACCGGCCGCACCATAGTGCTGCGGCTGAGAGTGCAAAAGGTACAGAAAAGCCGACGTATCCCATATACAGAACGGGAGGATGAAATAAAAACCCTATGTCCTGCAATAAAGGGTTCAAATCACGGCCATTAGCTGGTATATCGGGCAGCAGTCTTTCAAAAGGGTTTGATGTTGCTAATAGGAATAACAAAAATCCGAAGGCAATCCAGCCTAGTACGGCCAATATTTTTACGAGAATATCCTCCGGCAAATGACGGCTGAAAAGTGCTACTGCCGTCATCCAGACGCAGAGCACTACAATCCAGAGTAAAATGGAGCCTTCATGTCCTCCCCATACGGCGCAGATTTTATACCACCAGGGCAAATTCAAGCTCGAATTTTCAGCGGCATAAAGTACAGAAAAGTCGCTGCTTAAAAAGGCAATGGTAAGGAAAATGTAGGCACTGCTGCAAAGTACGAGGAGCAGAAAAGTCCAGAACCGAGATATTACGGCAGGGCGCATGGCGTTTGGCAGAGCTGGTAAAAACCCAATACCTGCCGCCAGCAAAAGAGCAATAATTAAGAAAAGGTGTCCGTATTCCGGCAGCATCAGCAATTACCCTTACACTGTTCGTTACTTCTGCTTTCGCCTCGTTCGTCATTCCCGCGAAAGCGGGGATCCAGTCTTGAGAACGTTGTTATGTCTTTGCCTATGGATTCCCGCTTTCGCGGGAATGACGAAGAAGGGGAGAAAGATGAATGGGATTGGGATGATGCAGAAGAAGCGATCACTGGCGGCATATAGTTTTCATCATGTTTTGCCAGGACTTCATCTGCAATGAAATCTCCTTTGTTGTTGAGGTGTCCTTGAGCGACAATACCTTGTCCTTCTCGGAAGAGATCAGGCAGAATGCCCTGATAAAATACAGTGATCTGATGCTGTGTGTCTGTCAATATGAAAGAGACGGATTGGCCATAGTGAACACTGCCTTTTTCAACAAGACCGCCGACACGAAAATGAATGTCTTTGGGGGGAGAGCCTTCGACGACCTGGGTGGGCGTATAATATAAATCAATGTTTTTTCTTAAGGCATAAAGCACCAGACTGGCTGCAACGACAATGCCGGTTCCTATAATAATGATTATGAGCAGCCGGCGGCGGCGCTGCGGGTTTTTAAAGGTTTTTTTCATTGCAGTTAATCCTGGTTTTTAGCCGCAATAACAACCTTTGTCGTGCCAGATAGCACCAGGCAATTAGCCCGCCAAAAAAACAGAGTGTGATTCCGTAAGCGCTCCAAATGTAAGCACCATAGCCGCCCATGTGGAAAAATTGAATGATTGCAGTATTCATGCGGGTGATGGTTCCTCAAGGAGTGCAGCAATCCATTGTGCATTTCTTTCCCTTAATAAAATTTCTGTTTGCGCGCGATAGGTAAGCAGCCCTGCAAAATAAAAGAAAAAGCCTGTAATCATCAGCAGTAAAGGGTAAAGCATGCTGTCAGCAATAGCAGGTTTTGCAAAGCGGGTAATGGTTGCACCTTGATGCAGGGTATTCCACCAATTAACAGAATAGTGAATAATGGGAATGTCCGCTAATCCCACAAGGACAATAATGGCAGCAGCTCTGGCCGCCGTGCTCGGATCGCGGATGGCATTCATAATGGCAATAATTGCGAAGTACAGGAAAAATAACAGGAGTTCTGAAGTTAACCTTGCGTCCCAAATCCACCAGGTTCCCCACATGGGCTTTCCCCAGATAGAGCCTGTGATCAGTGCTAGCAAAGTCATCATGAGACCAATGGGCGCGCTCGCTTTTAACAAAACCTCTGCCAGTTTAATACGCCAGATAATGGCAGCTAATGCGCAGACAGCCATGAATGTGTAAATAAATAAAGACAAAATGGAAGCCGGAACATGAACATAGATAATGCGGAAAGCATCACCTTGTTGATAATCGGCTGGGGCGAATATTAATCCGCCCATAGCTCCGCAGGCAAGGCAAATTAAGGCAATTGCTGCAATCCAGGGTAAAAACCGGAGAGAATAAAAATAGAAATGCTTTGGAGATACTAGTTTTTGCCACATAATTAGCGCATATACCCATCGTCTTTCAAAAGGGTACATTGTTGCAGCTTGCCTCGCGTGCTCATGTATTGCGTATACACTCCGCGCGCTCGGCTGCGCTGCGCCTCGTCCCCTTTTGAAATACTCGGGTATAACTTTGCATTTTGAAGAAACTTGGCTGTATTCTAGCATAGCTCAGCTGTCTTTCAAAATGATGCGCTGCGTTTCAAAGTGTTTTGCTGCAGTGAGTGGTCGGCTTGTACAGATGTTTCTGTTACTGTTCTTCTTGAAAACAGATGGCTGTTATTATTACTGAACGGCAAGGACTGAGCGCGTGTTTTTGGCCAAGGAGAATCTTCATCACCTGATAGGGTTGAATCAGTTTCAGAATGGCTTGTAAGGTCCCTATGTGCAGGAGACAAGGATAAAGAAGTGTCAGGAGTTTTTGTTTCCTCCGGTTCTGTTTCTTCTGGAAGTGAAATGCTTTTGAGAGCTGACTTCGGAGAGTGAACGTTATTTCTCAGAGCAAACAGCACATGTTCAGATTCTTCAGTAATGCTGCCGCCTGTGCCGGCAGATCGGCACGCCCTTGCGTGCATTTGGCAGAAGTTTATATTCAAGAAGCCGAAAGTTAAATAGCTTAGAAGCTTTTGGCCGATGGCATAGAAGCTAATATCGTGTAAACGAATGCGTGAAATCAACTTATCAGTTTTATCAATACATTCTTCTGCAATATATTTCCATGTCCTTTTAGCGCTGGATTCGGAGTCCTCGATGCTGGGGCGGCGAATTTCGCGCCATGCTTTTATGCTTACTATTGCAATTCCGACAGGAACAGCAGCAGCTAACGCGGCAGTTGTTCTTAATAAATAACTGGCGGCGCGGCCTAAATTATGTAAAAGTTCACTTGCCCATGGCCAGGGTTTAAAAGAAATGACAGTATCTTTTTTAAAGCTTTTTGTCACTTGATGTTTTACAACAGGCGAACCAAAAAGCCATTTTATTCCGCGGTAAAGGTAAGTAAGGACAATAAATGGCGGTAATGGCCAAAGCGAAATAATCCTTAGAGCATTATTGCTGCCTCTATAGCAGTGTTTGTTGTAGAAAGCATCTAAAAATCTTTGGGTAGTTGTTTCATCAATAGGGCAGTATCCGGAATCAGGATGCTTTTTATTATATGCCTTGACTGCTTTATTGTATTCTGAAAAATGTGCACTTAATTCATCAAAGAATAACCGAGCGTTCTTTAGCGATTTAAAGCTTTGTTTTTGTTTATCCAGTTCTTTTGTTAACCAGATGATTTCTGTCAGTTTTTTATGGACTTCTTGAAGTTCCTCAGGCAAGGGGTTATTGGCGTTGAAAAGCCCGATACATTCATCTAGCTGATATTTTACGGTATCGAAGCCTAGCGTGCCGTTTTGAATGGCTTGTGAAAACCTTTTTAAAATATCGTTATGGGCGGACTGAAATTCAGTGAGAACCGGGCCGGAAAGTGCTGCTGCCAGAGCTTTTATGTCCATTCCTTCAGCCAATACTTCTTCGTACAGTGTTTCTTCAGACAATGGCTCTTCTTTAACTTCTCCTGGAGAACTTTGCAAATTCTTGGCAGATGGTTTATGAGTACCCGAAATCAGCGTTTGAATGAATAAAACGAATTTTAATCCTAAAAGACCATACTCTAGGGCAGTAAATGGACTTTGCCCGCTTGCAAAGAGCTTCGCCTCGGCTGAAAATGCATTGAGGGCCATGGTGTAATAATTATTGCTTACCAAGTTGATTTTACCTGCTGGAATCTCAATGGTAGAAGGTAATGGAGGGATGAATTGCAAAATGTGTCCTAAAGCAATGAATGTGAGCATTCCTGAAATCAGTTCTTCAGGGTTTTTGTAAAGTTCAGTGATGAATTCAAAAAATTTTCTCTCATAGAGAGAGGTACCTGTTTTGATGCCAAGTACAGTGAGCTTCCATTCTAAAAGAGTAGCAATAATTACCCTGCCCATATCATCTGTACCCAACTGACCAACCAATTTTTTAGTGAGCATTAATGGGATTTTTTGAATCCATGAGTTGGCAAAAAATCCAGCCAAGGGAGGTAATAAAGAAACAAATGTAGTCATAGACAAGGCAAATGCTGCAGTAGATGCTCCAGGCATTGTTCGAAAGCTCTGGCTTATTAGTCCGGATAAGCCCATAAAAATTTCATCAGGAAAATCCATAATTGATTCTGATGTACTGATTTTTATTGGGTCAGTGGTTTGGTAAAAAGGCTGTTCTCTTAAATAGCTTTGTTCCTCAGTTGAGATATTTTCTGAAAATGTTTCCTGTTCATTTTGTTTGACTTCATCAGCATTATTCTCGACAGCAATTTTACCGTGGTTTTGTTCTATTAGTTTCCGCATTTCTTCAACGACTTTTTTTCTGTCGTCTGAAATAGGCTTAAATCTGAAATACTGAAAGCCAATGTATCGAATATCTTTAATAATGTTGTCAAATGTGATTAAAACACTCGAAGCAGCTCTTTCACAGTTTTCTTTAATCGCTTTTCCTGACACATAGTGATCAATGAAACGGGCATAAAAGCTGCGCATGTTCATTTTGGCCTTATCTAATAAGGTTTGGGTTCCTCCGGCATCTATTCTTTGTCGAGTTTCGTACCACTTTTGTTTTATGTAAACAGAACCAGCATTTTTTGAGAAACTATTATGCCAGCTATCCAAAGTATTGCTAAAATAATTTTGAGCGCGATCAATAGCGTCTTGCCAGCGTTTTTTTCTTTCTTTTCCTTCAGTTCTGTTTCCTGCCCCCAAAATTATGGAAGGACACAGGTTAACAAGAAACGTACATGACAAGGTAATAAGTGCTGAAGGCAGCTCAAAGATAAATAGCCTTGCAATGCTTAAAGTTAATTCAATACTGGCGGCAGTTAATCCTCCAATGACCAAGACACAGTCTGATAAAAAACCTGGCTCTTTTCTGTTCTCATAGTAATTTTTATTCGTTAAGAAACAAAATAGTTTATCCCAAGCCAAAGGATCGCTTTGTTCATTTCTGCTAAAGAAACTGCCTAGAGTCTGCCATCTTTTAACGGCGGCATCATTTTCTTCAGGATTATTATCTGTACTGGTAATAGCCAAGGTTTCTAGCATGCCCTGCGGGATACTTTCTACATTATTATTGTAGCTGGCGCCAGCTAATGAATGATTTTTTCTACGAAGCGCTTCACCTAAATTGGAAAAAGCTTTTATGGCTGGATCCATTGAAATAAGCTGCTTGGTGAACCGCTCTCCTTTAATTTCATACAAGCAATCTTTGCCTGCCAGAGCGATACTTCTGACTTGCCGCGCAACGAATTTTCCGAGACCTGTTACTTCACTCCTTTCATCTTGGTTGTCGAACAACTCTCTTAGCGGATATTTGTCAGGACGGGCTTTAAACAGCTTAATATTTTCTTCAAAGGTTTCGATGCCTTCTGTTAGTTCACCTCTTAGCGTTTCTATCCTTTTTTTATAATTTTCTTTTCTTATCGTTGTTCCGATAAGTTCAAAATCGTTTAATCTTTCAAGTAAATGATTAACGCCAGCTTTATATTGATTTAGTACTTCTTCCAGATTCTCGATCGTGTTGCCTGGTTTATTAATCAGTGCTTCAAGTTTGGAGAATTCAGCCAGCAAAGGAAATATGGCTTTTAGAAAAGCTTCGTCTGCTATGAGTTTATTTATTTTTCTTTGGTAATATTCTGTTTTTAATGGATTTTGTTTTTGTTGGTATTCAAGTTTCATCCTCATCTCATAAGAATGATACATGCTTTTAGCAAGAGCGTTTTTCAGTAAAGCGGCAGAGGATAACTGTTTGTCTGAGAAAGCTTTTTCTGGAAATGTCTGATAAAGCCGGGTTCTTTCTTCGGCTGAAATTAAAACTGTTGGAGCGTCAAGCTGCGAACTACCAGGATCTTCCATGATAAGGACAGTAAGTGTGTCGTTATTATTTCGTTGGAAGGATTGTATTTTTGTATAATTTTTCTGTACAGACATAATTTCACCATTGAATAATTCGTCCTTTAATGAGGCAAGTTCCTGTATAGCAAAATGATTATAACATGCTTTTACTTAAAAAGGAGAGGCGAGGCTGCAAAGCAGGCGATGGTTTTTATTTTGGCGGCATTCTCAAGGCGCCGTCCAGGCGGATGACAGAGCCGTTGATCATTTCATTTTCAATGATATGAGCGGCAAGCATGGCAAATTCTTCGGGATAACCCATGCGTTTAGGGAAGGGTATGGAAGAAGCCAGGCTGTCTTGAATGTCTTGAGGCATGCTCCGCATCATTGGTGTACCAATAATCCCTGGGGCAATAGTATTGACGCGAATGCCAAACTGGGCAAATTCACGGGCAGCGGGTAAGGTCATTGCAACAACGCCGCCTTTGGACGCACTGTAAGCAGCCTGGCCTATCTGACCTTCATAAGCGGCAATGGAAGCTGTGTTAATGATAACGCCGCGTTCGCCGGACGCCGTAACAGGCTCAAGGGTGGTCATATTAGCGGCGAGAATGCGCATGACGTTGAATGAGCCAATCAGGTTGATGTCAATAACTTTGCGAAAAGCATCCAGCGGCATAGGGCCGTTTTTACCCACAATGCGGGCGGCAGGTGCAATGCCTGCACAATTGATACCAATACGGGCAGGACCAAGCGCTTTTTTTGCCTTGGCAATGGAAGACTCTACACTATCGGTGTCTCTGACGTCGCATGCGAATGCCAGCGCACCAATTTTGTCAGCAAATGCTTTGGCTGCTTCATACTGGTTATCCAAAATAGCAACTTTGACACCTTTTTGGGTTAGCCATTCTGCTGCGGCTGCGCCCATACCGGAAGCGCCGCCAGTAACAACAGCAGCGATACTGGAATCAATTTTCATGTTTATACCCTTCGTCTTTCAAAATGCTACTTCGTCGCGCCTCGTCCCCTTTTGAAATACTCGGGTATAACTTTGCATTTCCAAAGATCACGAGTATATTTCTTTGTTGTTAAAAAGTTTTTGCTGAGTTCCTTGAAACGCGGTGTTCCAGCCTGACGCAGCCATTCAAAGAAAACCATTTCCCTGGTAACAAGCTGAATACCTTCTGCTTTCATGCGCTTCAGGCCGTAACGGTGGTTCAATTCATGTCGAGAGCCGACGGCATCTACCACAATAAAAACGGTTTTTCCGAGCGCTTTCAGTTCAATGGCCGTTTGCAGTATGCACACATGTGTTTCTATGCCGGCAATGACGATTTCAGGACGTTCCAAATCAAAGATTTTTTCACGGCAGGCAACATCTGCTGCACAGGAAAAATGTACTTTGCTGGAATATTCAGAAGTTGCAATATGCTGTTGTAATGGCATTACAGTTTTTCCCAACCCCTGAGGATACTGTTCTGATACATGGATGGGAACACCAAGTTCTCTGGCCAAACGAATCAGCCACTCACAGTTTTCAATAAGTGTTTGATGGTTTAGTATGGAAGGTGTAAGCTTTTCCTGAACATCTACAATGAGAAGACAGGATTTTTGCAGTGTTAGCAGCATGACTTATCTCGTAACATTAAAATGCTATTTTAGCATAGAAGGTTTATTGTACAAAATTTGTCAACCTTTGAAATTGTTGAGCTAAATTGTTATAATGTGACCTAAATAAATTCTAAAGTATTAGCCTAGGAGGTAATTTTGTGGGTGATTTTAAGCTTATTTTAGATGGAATGGAGGATTCAGGGGTAACAAGGTTACTCGAAAGTTTTAAAGAATCTTCCATAGAGGAAAAAGGTTGCGAGATTTCGTATTTAGCGTCCCCTTCTTCTGTCGGGCGTCCAACGTCGTACAATTTGAAGAAAGAATATGATAGAGCAAATGCTGTTTTTCTTTGTTTCAGTTTAACAAAAACAATCGAAGTGACAGATTCAGAAACAAAAGAAGTGAAGACTGTTAGAGAATCGAAAGATCACATAACGACCTTAGAAACGGGAATTTCAACGTTTTGTAGAACGGCTTTGCGAGTGTGTGGAGGTAGTGATTTTGATCGTTCAAAGATTTATCTTGTTGGAACGATGACAGATGCGATGGTAGATGGATTATCTGAGGCAGAAGAGCAGAAGATACGAGAAACACTGGTTGAGAAGACAAAGGAGTTTAGATTTAACCCTTGCATTTTTGTGACAAATATACAAGAGAGCGTTTATAAGGGATTTAAGGAAAATCCGGAAGGAAAAATTAAGTGTGTTTTTTCATCTTCTTCATCTAAAAGCTTGCTTGAAATAGCGGAGGCAGATTTTATGAGGAAAAGGATTACGGGCGGGCTTTTTACTAGCACGATGGATAGTATAGAGAGTCATTTGAAAGAGCAAAAAACGAAAGAAGATAAATCTTCTTGTTGTGGATTTTGGTTTGGATTGAGAAAATCTGCTCAACAGAAACTTAAAGAGTTTCAGGATGCTCGAGATCAAGTCGAAAAAAGTGGCGGTTCACAGAAAAGCCTCGAACAGTTAAATAACGTACTCGCTGAGCGTCGTTGCGGTTTTTGGGTAGAACCAAAATCTCATCGCTTGGCAAGAGAAGCGTTTCCAGATATATTTTTTCCTTCTTGTTCCCGATAACAACTGTAAAGATATAAGCTGCTCTCTCCCGGTGCTCCGCACCACCCTCACCCCTGAGGTATCCCCTCATAGCATAAGGGGATTATTTTTACTGTTTTTTCGAGCAGCCTGTTGCTAGCATCGTGCATGAAGGAGAGCCCCACTATTTTTCCTCTCTCCTGCTGAAAGAGCAGCATTGTTTCCTCCTCTCGAAAGCTGAGACGAAGCGAGCATTATTTCCCCTCTCCTCCCGCCGAAGCGCAAGCGGAGGCGAGGTGGGAGAGGGTTAGGGTGAGGGGGGTAGCAATCATCGTCGCGAAGCGACACCTTTTAAATGACGCTCAATGATCTCCATCACGGCAGGTAATTGACCTCATACTTCATGATTCCAAAAACGGATGACTTTAAATCCAATACTATTAAAATATTGCGTCCTGATGTGATCATAGGCCTGATTGTTTTGGTGCTGCCCTCCATCTAACTCGATAATAAGCCGTTTCTCGATGCAAACAAAATCGACAATATCATGCACTAAAGGCAATTGGCGTTTAAATTTTACGCCTAAACAAGGTGTCGCTTCGCGACGATGATTGCTACCCCCCTCACCCTAACCCTCTCCCACCTCGCCTCCGCTTGCGCTTCGGCGGGAGGAGAGGGGAAATCGTGGCGCTCTCTTTCAGCGGGAGGAGAAGGGAAATAATGCTCGCTTCGTCTCAGCTTATGAGGGGATACCTCAGCCCTCTCCCGCGAAGCGGGAGAGGGGAAGAATGAAAAATCTTTGTCACTGTGAAAATCTCCTCTAGGGTGCCCGAAGGGCGGGTGAGAGTTCAATGCTCCCCTCATAACATAGCAGTATTTTTTCTATTTTTTTGCGCCTATTCCGTATGCGTTTCCCGTTTATTTCTCTTTACACCAGCATATCAAAAAATTATCAGGGGATTCCCAGTGCTCTTTCGCCCCCTTTGAAAAGGGGGCGAAAGATAAAGATCAGGAGATTTCTCAAGAAAGAAGCCTGAATACTCCTCTCTTAAGATTAGAAAGGGATAAGCATTAAGCCGCTAAAGCGGTTTTAGCTTTTTCGACGATCTGTTTGAAGGCGGGTTTATCATGAACAGCTAGATCAGCCAATACTTTTCGATCGATTTCAATACTGGCTTTCAAAAGTCCATTCATTAACCGGCTGTAAGTTAAACCGCACTCACGTGCTCCAGCATTAATACGAGCGATCCATAAGGCGCGGAATTGTCGTCTTTTTTGTCTTCTGTCACGGTAAGCGTATTGAGCTGCTTTGATGACAGCCTGCTTGGCAACACGGAATACCCGGCTTCTGGCACCGTAATAACCTTTGGCCAGCTTCAGAATTTTTTTATGGCGTGCTCTTGCGGCAACGCCTCTTTTGACTCTAGGCATTGTTTTCTCTCCTCTTAACTGCCGCGAAGCATACGTTGAACAGATTTCACATCAGAGGCATGGATCAAAGTATCCGATACACGCAAAGCTCTTTTACGTTTGGTACTCTTCTTTGTCAGGATGTGGTTGCGGTTAGCTCTTCGGCGTTTAAAATGACCGGAGCCGGTTTCAATGAAGCGTTTACTGGCGCCTCGGTGTGATTTTGGTTTGATTTTTTTTACTTTTGGCATATTATCAATACACTCCGCTATTTAAGTTATTTCTTCTTGGGGCCAATGACCATACCGAGCTGTTTACCTTCTCGTTTGGCTTCCTGCTCGATAATGCCATGCTCCTGAACGTCTTTTTGCAAACGCTCTAAAAGCTGCATACCGAGTTCCTGGTGAGAAACTTCCCGGCCGCGGAAACGGACGGTAATTTTCACTTTGTCCCCATGCTCAAGAAAGCGTATCAGGTTGCGTAGTTTTACCTGATAATCGCCTTCATCCGTCGTTGGACGGAATTTCAATTCTTTTATCTGAACCTGTTTTTGTTTTTTCTTGGCAGCTGCCTGCTTTTTATTTTGTTCAAATAAATATTTACCATAATCCATGATGCGGCAAACAGGAGGGTTTGCCGTAGGTGAAATTTCAACTAAGTCAAAGCCGGCTTCTACAGCCATTTGAATGGCTTGCCTGGCTGAAATAACCCCAATCTGTTCACCGTCATGTCCTATGACACGGACTTCATGATTTGTGATCTGCTCATTTACGCGAGCGCGTGCAGATTCGCGCTTTTTGACAACGCTAATACGTTATTCCCCCTTTTTGGTTCGTATTTTCCCGCATTCTTCCAAGCCTGTCAATATCGGCTTTCAGAAGTGTTTCAAACTGTGATAAAGGCATCGAGCCTTTATCTTCACCTTCCCGCGTACGAACGGAGACGGTTTCTGTTTCCGCTTCGCGATCACCTATAACTAATAAATAGGGAACCCGTAAAAGCGTATGTTCCCGAATTTTAAAGCCTATTTTCTCATTTCTCAAGTCAGATGCGGCCCGAAAGTCTTTTTCTTTGAGTGTTTTTTCGATTTCTTGGCCGTAATTGCTTTGACGGTCGGTGATATTTAATACAACGGCTTGAAGCGGTGCGAGCCAGGCTGGGAAGAGTCCAGCATAATGTTCGGTTAAAATGCCGATGAAACGTTCAAAAGAGCCGAGCACTGCCCGATGAATCATGACGGGTGTTTGCCGGCTGTTGTCTTCAGCAATATAACCGGCGTCCAATCTGCCTGGCAGAGAAAAGTCCACTTGAACTGTACCGCATTGCCAGATTCGTCCTAAACAGTCCTTGAGTGAAAATTCAATTTTAGGGCCGTAGAAAGCACCTTCACCGGCTGCTTCGTGCCATGTGAGATTTTTGCTGTCAAGTGCTTGCGCCAGTGCTTTTTCTGCTTTATCCCAACTGGTATCGTTGCCGACGCGCTGTTCAGGCCGTGTTGCCAGCCGGTAGGTGATTTCATCAAATCCAAAATCTTTATAAACGGCAATAATTAAATCAATTGTAGCACTGGCTTCCTGCTGAATCTGATCTTCTGTGCAGAAAATATGGCCGTCGTCCTGAACCATGTTGCGTACGCGCATCAATCCATGTAAAGCACCAGATGGTTCGCAGCGATGACAATTACCGAATTCTGAAAATCTCAAAGGCAGATCGCGGTAACTGCGGATGCCCTGGTTAAAAACCTGAATATGACATGGGCAGCTCATGGGCTTGACAGCAAATTGCCGGTTTTCTGTTTCAGTGAAAAACATTTCATTGCTGAACATGGCAATATGACCGGATTGTTCCCAAAGCTTTCGGTCAACAATCTGGGGTGTTCGGATTTCCTGGTAGTTTAGCCGTTTGAGTCGTTCCCGAATATAATCCTGGAGAATTTGATAGATAGTCCATCCGTTGGGATGCCAGAAAACCATGCCTGGCGCTTCTTCCTGAAAATGAAAGAGTTTAAGTGTTTTGCCGATTTTCCGGTGATCGCGTTTTTCTGCTTCTTCGATGCGGTGCAGATATGCTTTTAATGAGGTTTCATCTTGCCAGGCAGTGCCGTAGATGCGCTGAAGCATTTCGTTTTTAGCGTCACCGCGCCAGTAGGCACCGGCAACTTTGGTGAGTTTGAACGCTTTGATTTTATTTGTGGAAGGAACGTGCGGGCCTCGGCAGAGATCTTCAAAATCGTCCTGTTTGTACAGCGACAAGATTTCATTTTCTGGAATGGCCTGGATAATTTGTGCTTTATAGGTTTCGCCCTGTTTCAGAAAATGTTCGATAGCGGCTTCTCGAGATATCTCACGGCGGGTAACCGGATAATTAGCTTTGGATAATTCGCGCATGCGTGCTTCGATTTTTTCCAAATCTTCCGGTGTAAAGGGGCGTGTAAAAGCGAAATCGTAATAAAATCCGTCTTCGATGACGGGGCCAATCGTTACCTGAGCTTCAGGATAAAGCTGTTTAACTGCCTGTGCCAGAAGATGTGCGCAGGAATGCCGAATGACTTCCAGGCCTTCGGGATCTTTGTCGGTGATGATTTTAACCTGAGTGTCATTTTGTATTGTATGACTTAAATCCACCAGACGGTTTTGGCCGTTTTCGGCAATACGGGCAGCAAGCGCAGCTCTGGCAAGGCCGGCTCCAATCTGTGCGGTGATTTCCTGAATGGTTACAGGATGATCAAACGCCAGTTCTTTCCCGTCAGGAAGCGTGATTTTTGGCATTAACTACCTATTTAGAATTCTGGTAGGCACGAGTGGGATCGAACCACCGACCACCACCATGTCAAGGTGATGCTCTACCGCTGAGCTACGTGCCTGCAACTTAAGCTGTTTGAAAACTGCAAATATTAGCATGAATTTTGTGCTGTTGGAAGAGCAGATATTATTATGAAGTAATTTGCTTTATAATATAACCTTGCATTCTCAAAGATCACGCGTATATACCTGTAATCTAAAGTAGGAGGGCGCGATGCTGCCAGAATCAGAAGAAATGGTTTTCGCCAGACTTACAGCGATTTCACGCTGTCTCTGTCTTAAACAATGGTGTGTTGCGGCTGAAGACTTGAACAAGCTTTATGAAGAAATGACTTCAAAAGACCGTTTTATTGTCCTTTTTGAAGAACCTTTTGCTTCTGTCATAAGAGATTGTGCGCGAGCATTTCGAGAGAAAGGGTTGGATGAGTACCGTGAGGATTTGTCTGAAATGTGTTATTGGGCTGGTAACAGTATTATTTTTTATGAAGCTTCTTTAGGCTCTGCTCCATTTATCAAATGGCTTGAAGAGGAGTCGGAACGTAACTTGATATGCTTTTTTCAGGATCGGGCTAACAGAGAAAAATACAAGGTAGATGGATTGACTACAGACCTTTTTTTGTCAAAAGGCAAATATGCCTTGGCATTTTCTACTATCAACACAGAAAGTTTTGACGGGAGTTTTTTAAGCATCACTATTGAAAAGAGGCTGCCGGAGATTACCTTTCATATGATAAATCAAATCCATTCAGGCAGAGTACCGGAATGGTGCTGTACCGCCATACGATTAATATTTTCAATATTTGGTGTTTTTAACCTGCACGGAAAAGAGGAAAGGTTTTTGCAGTGTTTTGCGGCAGCAATGAAGCTGTTTGCCCAATCAACGAATTGGCTTCCTTCTGAAAAAATAAGAGATAATATGATAGAGATACTTCTTTCCTTGCGAGAACGGGTGCCGCCAGCGCATCAATCATCGTTTTTTCAGGAATTTAATAGAACTTCTGGTACTGGCGCAAAAAGGTCTTTCTCCAGTACTAGCAGCGATATTCAGGCAGAAGCAATGGAAATGACCAAAAGAACGCGATCTGATGCTTTAGATACTTCGCCATATCTTATCATTTAATGTTGGCTTGATAGAAATTCAGCTTTTGAAAGACGAACGATATATTGTCATTCCCTTTGGACAGATTAGCGCGTAGAATAAGTGTACTGAAAATAATTGTAAAGCACTGATTTTGAAGTAAATTGGGTGTATTTTTTAGGTGATTTTATTTTTTTATAGTATATGAACAATCTGGATAATTTATTACAGTCGTTGAACGATAGGCAGCGGGAAGCTGTTTCTGCCCCCTTAGGACATTGTTTGATTTTAGCCGGTGCGGGAAGTGGTAAGACACGTGTATTGGTGCACCGTATTGCTTGGTTGATTCAGACACAGCGGTTGTCGCCGCACAGTATTATGGCAGTCACTTTTACCAACAAGGCAGCCGGTGAAATGCGAAGCCGTCTGGAGTCGCTTTTGGGATTTTCGACTCAAGGGATGTGGGTGGGGACATTTCACGGGCTGGCTCATCGTCTTCTGCGGGCGCATTGGCAGCAGGCATGTTTGCCGGAAGGATTTCAAATCCTGGACTCTGATGATCAGTATCGTATGGTGCGGCGTGTGCTGAAAAACATGAATTTATCAGAAGAAAAATGGCCGCCGAAACAAGTCCAGTCATTTATTAACGGCCATAAAGATCAAGGTCTGCGTCCTCAACATATTGCTCAGCATCAAGACTATTATCATAAGATGATGCGTGATATTTATATGACTTATGAACAAACCTGCCAGGCAGCAGGTGTTATTGACTTTGCAGAAATTCTGCTGCGTGCGCATGAGCTTTACCTGCAATGTCCAGAGGTATTGACGCATTACAGAAACCGTTTTCAACAGATTTTGGTAGATGAATTTCAGGATACCAATACGATTCAATATGCCTGGATTAAGCTTCTGGCAGGCGAGAACATTCATGTGACGGTTGTGGGTGATGATGACCAGTCTATTTACGGCTGGCGGGGGGCACGTATTGAAAATATCCATCGTTTTCAGCAGGATTTTCCTTTAACCAGTGAAATTCGTCTGGAGCAGAACTACCGTTCAACCGGTAATATTCTTAAGGCAGCCAATGCCGTTATTGATAATAATTCTGCTCGAATGGGCAAGAAGCTCTGGACAGCAGGCAGTGATGGAATGCCCATTGGTTTGTATGCGGCATTTAATGAAATTGATGAAGCCCGCTACGTTGTTGAGCGGGTGAAACAATGGATATTGCAAGGAGGAAGAGCGAGTGAGACTGCTATTTTATACCGTTCCAATGCCCAATCGCGGGTGATTGAAGAAGCGTTAATGCATGCCGGCGTAACCTATCGGGTGTATGGCGGGTTACGCTTTTTTGAACGCGCTGAAATTAAAGATGTGCTTGGCTATTTACGGTTGATAGCCAACCGTGATGACGATCCTGCCTTTGAGCGTGTTGTTAATTTGCCTGCCAGAGGGTTGGGTGAAAAGACGTTAGAAATGCTTCGGGAGACGGCAAAGAATGAGCAGATTTCTTTATGGCAGTCTGCCAAACGCCTTATTGAAGCAGGACAATTAGCTGCACGGGCAGCTTTGTCCTTGAATGAATTTCTTGGGTTGATTGAAAAAATGGATCAAGAAACCGAACGGCTTGAACTGCACGAACAAACCCAATATGTTATTCAGGGCAGCGGTTTGTGGGATCATTATGCCCGTTCGAAAGAGGGCGAAAAAGCTGAAATGCGTCTGGAAAATATGCAGGAATTAGTGAATGCGGCGAAACAGTTCAAGATGGAAGAATATGAAGGTGAAGGCATGGGTGCATTGACTGCTTTTTTGGCGAATGCTTCTTTGGATGCTGGTGAGATGAATGCTGACGGCAGCAGTGATGCAGTGCAGTTGATGACATTGCATGCAGCAAAGGGGCTTGAGTTTCCGTTGGTTTTTATTGTTGGGGTAGAAGAAGGTGTTTTTCCCAGCAAAATGTCGGTGGAAGATCTTACCAAACTGGAGGAAGAGCGCCGTTTATTTTATGTAGGCATGACGCGTGCCATGCAGCAATTGGTTTTGTCCTATGCTGAAGTAAGGCGTCAATATGGACGGGAAGAATATCATCGCGCTTCACGTTTTCTTGATGAAATTCCAGGCGAATTGCTTGAAGAGATTCGCGTAAGAAAAACGCCGTCTAAACAACAGTCGAATTGGGGAAGAAATACTGGGCTTTATGTGAGTTATGCACCGCGTCAGACCCATCAAATCAGCAGTAAAGTCATTGATGATACGGGGTTAAGTGTTGGTGATACAGTGATTCATGCAAAATTTGGTGAAGGGGTGATTTTAAATCATGAAGGCTCTGGCGCGCATAAGCGTGTGGAAGTTCAGTTTAAGGCGCATGGATCAAAATGGTTGATTTTGGCTTATGCTCAGCTAAAAAAAATGGGTTAAAATGGAATAGAATGATGCCAAGGCGGCAGGTATTTTTTTCAGAAACGGGCTTCCTGCCCTCGTGCTTTCCTTCATCCGAGTCAGCACGTTCTTCAAAAAATACCTGCCGCCTTGCCGTCATTTTAATATAGAGAGGTTTTCTCGTGGATTTCTTGTCATTAACACTGCTTTTCTTTGTTTCCGAATTGATTTTATCAATCAGTTACATGACCCATCGGATTCTTGTCCTTCGTTCGCTGGCTGCCGTTGCTTATGTTGGGTTTATTATAGCGAGTTACCTTTCAGGGCTTATGAAATCTGGAATGATTACGACTTTTTGTTTCGCTTCATTAAATTTTGTTTTCAACGTCGTTCATATTATCCGTCTGATCTATCTGAAGCTTCCTCAGCCTGTTCCAAAAAATGTTAAAGCTGTTTATGAAGGATATTTTTCTTCTTTAACACCAAGAGAATTTATAACGCTTTTGCGTTTTGCTGAACATCATACTTTAGAAAATGAAGCGATTATTCAAAAAGGAGAATATTGTTCTGTCAGTCTGGTATTGTGGGGAAAAGCTTATGCTTCCGTTCAGGAAAAAATAGTAGGCGAAATTCTTCCAGGCCATTTTTTGGGCGAGATCAGTTATTTAACGGGTAAACCGGCAATTGCAACTGTTTTGGCTAAAGAGAAAGTAACGGTTGCAAGCTGGAGCAAGGAGACGATAAAAGCATTGGCTAAAAAGCATGATGAGCTGGCGGCGAAGTTTGATCAATGCTTGATTAAAAGCTTGACTGACAAGTTGGCGCTGAGCAATGAAAACGCTTTGCACTCTGTTTTATACCAGTTGGAAGAGGAAAGTAGTTAACGATCTTGAAGTTTTTTAAGGTATTCGACTAATTCGTGTACTTTGGTAGAGGGATTATCTGTTCCGTTGTCTTTCTGTTGTTGACGAACCTTTTTGGCTCTCTTAATGGCATTATCCAGATGTGCTTTTGTTTTTTCGAATATATCACGATCTTCTTTACTATAATTTGGAATATATTTTTTAAGATCGCTAACAATCTTTTCTCCTGTTGATTTATTCCCCGTTTTTTCATAAGGGCTAGTACTTTCCTTAAAATGCAATAAAAGCCAGTATTCGAAGCATGGTACGGAAGTAATTGCATGAACAGGAATGTGTCCTCTTTTCCTATTTCGATATTGTTCGATTGTATTGACAGTTTCTTGATAGGATAAATGTTCATCTTTATCAAATACACAATATAGTCTATCGCAGCTATCTTCTGAAAGCATTTTTACTGCTTTGCTAAGTAATGTTTTCGGATCAAAACCTAATCCTTTAATTGTTAAATTAGTTAACTTTAATTCATCTTTTAAACCTTGGAAATAATGACGTTCGGTTTTCTCTCCTTCACAAACAATCAATACAGTCTCGCGAGGAGAGCGGTTTTTACTCTTACGTCCTAACGATTTAATATCACGTTGTTTTCTTTTATGGTGTAAATCATCCGAACCCATTAATTCAGAATCTCCATTCTCCAATATAAGGAATCGCGCCGTATCGTCCCATTAAATACCCGCGGCCAATTGCTTCATTTTTTCTTGGGCTAAAATCCAGCAAAGGATAAAGCTGTGTTGCATTATTTTTATCTTTCTCAACAAACCACACTTGATCACGACGAAAAAGTTCTGTGTCCAATAATGAAGTGTCATGCGTTGTAAAAATTAATTGAGCGTTTTTTTTGTTAGCGGTTGAGTTATAAAGTAACTCAATTAAAAAACGAACAGCCAATGGATGCAGACTGTTGTCCATTTCATCTACAATTAGTACCCTGCCATTATCCAAAGCATCCAGCCATAACCCAGCCATAGCTAACAACTTTTGTGTACCTTCTGATTCGTCATTAAGCTTTAATGGGATATTATTTGAATGTACCAGACTGATTTTATAGTCCATTTTTCCAATCAGTTCTTTCCTTAAGGCATCCTGTAGTTCTTTTGGCATTGAAGAAGGAAATTTTAGATTAGCCTCTGTTATTGGTTTTTCTTCCAGTCGAATTTCATCAATGCTTGGATCGGCTACTTTCATAAAATCCAATACTTTTTTCTTACCATATTTCGTTTTGATATATTGCAAAGTATCCTCAATGTCTCTATATGATTTGCCTGCACTTGGTGAATCAATGAGCATTAAATCCTTTTGAAACCATTCAAAAACAGGTCGAAGCTGTTCATTATTTAAATTGACTGCATTAGACAGGAAAAGTACATTATTACGGGTTAATTCAACGGTCTTTTTGTGTTGCCCTTTAAAATGGGTACTGAACTTCCAATTATACTGTTTATTTTTTTTATTGTAGATTCGGCTGAACCATTGCTGCCCTCTGTTATGAGGGTAAGCGAATAACCACTCTTCAAATATTTGGTTTCTGTCTGCTAAAAAACCATATTGATACCTGGTTTTGTCTTTGATAAAAGTAATTTCAAATTCGCTGGGTTTATTGCAGAATGCAAAACTTGCAACCTGAATGGGTTCACCCTGCTGTGATTCTCTCGCAGAGTTTAAGATAAATTCCCGCATAAAAGCCAGGACATTCAGACAGTTACTTTTGCCAGCCGCGTTGGCTCCATAAATAACAGCTGTTCGCACAAGCTTGAGATCAGGGGAGAAATCTGAAGCGCAAATATTGTTTTCGAGTTCGCTTCCAGTACCGGCTGCTAAACTCAATGTTTGTTGTTCCCGAATGGAACGAAAATTGGCTACTTTAAATTCAATAATCATTATAAATAGGTATATAAACGATACTAATATTAATTTTAATGATAATTATTGCATAAAAAATGCAAATTTTCAAATATAAATGGATAAAGATGGTATTTTAAATAATAATAGAAGTATTTTATGTTGTCTTTTATATCAGATGAATACATGACCAAAATAGCGTGCATGTTGTTTTGGTCAGGCTGATGGATGATTCATAACCGATTCATAAACAGCCCATATTTTTTCAATAAATACGGGCAGATCGTAGGCAAGGACTTTCTGGCGGGCGGATTCAGTAATCTGGTGACTGAGTGCTGGGTTATCCTTAAGCAGCAGGGTAGTTGAAACAAAATCGTCAACATCCTCAGCCAGGAAGCCTGTTTTTTTATGCTTAATAATTTCGGGGATGCCGCCGATGTTACGAGCAATAACAGGGACGCGGGCAGCCATGGCTTGCAAGATTGTGCTGCATAGACCTTCGTTCTGTGAGGTAACGAGCAGAATATCTATCTGGCTCAGCAGCTGCGGAATATCTTCACGAAATCCGAAAAAATGAACGTGAGAAGCAATGTTTAATTGCTCAGTATAGCTTTTCAGTTCATTGCGCAGAGGGCCTTCACCAATTATCCAGAATTGACTATTTTTTTCTTTCTCTAATATTCTTCTGGCACATTGCAGAAAAGTTTTGTGATCTTTGACCGGTAAAAGTGAAGCAATAATACCGATGGTAAATATTTCATGGGGTGCTGGCGGGAGATAGTCCTGAATGTTGAGCGTATCGGGTATAACGATAATTTTATTGGGATCGGTCCATTGTGCGCATACGCGGCCAATTGCCTCAGAAACACAGATAATTTTTTTTATTCCGGTATAACGGTATTTGAATGTTTCCAAGCCTTTTTTCTGAGCGTTGGGGATGACTTTTCTGTGAATAACTAAAGGAGTAGAAAGGCGAAATAAAATATCTGCGATGACTGCGTGGGTATGGGCATGGGCATCATGACAGTGGATCAAGTTGACAGAATAGTTATTGATGATCTTTTTTAATTCAAAAAGGCAGCGAATACTTAAACTTCCTGGCCGCTTAAGTGCGATATAATTCATTTGGTTTTTTTTGCAGTAAGTTTCAAGTGCAGAGCCTTTCGCACAAATAATCCATTGTTGACAGTTTCTTGTCTGAAGTCCTTGGTAAAGGTAGATGAGTTGGCGTTCGCCGCCTCCCATAGTCATTTGAGTTGAGATATGAAAAATTACCCTAGGTTTCATGGGATACGTTTCCGCTGCTGGGTCGGTTCGCAAAAAGCAGGGCGCTCCAGAGCATAAAGTCGGTTGCGCTAGTTGAGTAAAATAGCAAAGTAGTATCTAATGCGCTCAGTATGAATCCTAATATTAACGCTTGGGCGCAGTGTTTTTCAAAAGGAGGGAGATAAAAACTAAAACGCAGCTGGCAGAATAATAAATAAGAGAAAAAGAGAAGACCAAATAGCCCAAGCTGTACGGCAATGTAGGCATAGTCGTTATGAGGTTGATCTAGCGGTGCCTGTGCTGTATTTTTTTGCCCCATCGCATTGTATGTATCCAGTGTGAGAAAAATGGGTTTAAAACTGCCGGTGCCATAGCCTAGTAAAGGTTTTTGCTGCCAAAGGTGATAGCTGTCTTTAAGAAATAATAACCTTAGGCCGGGAGAAGAGATGGGGTTTCCATCGTTATAATCTTCAATGCCCTGGATAGCGGTATTGACACGGTAGTGGAAAGTGGTGGAATAATGATAGGCAGACAAGCCCAGTAATGCTAATGTAATAAGCATGGCGGCCACTCCTTTGAAATGCCATTTTTGATAACCGAAGAGTAAAAAAAGAAAGGCGTAGAGAATGTAAGCAGTGCGTTGATGGCTGATAAATAAAATAAAGAAGCTTAGGAATAGGAAACAGACAAGGTAGTGATAATGCGTTTTATTTGCCTGCCGAATTTTTTGGGCGCTTAAGTAGGCAGCAAAACTAATGGAAAAACTGAAGGTGCCAAAAGGGTACTCTGCGGGGTCTTGCTGAATTGTATGAGGATGAAATATTTCCCAGACATTAACAATATGATAAGCATTTAAAGTACCCAGAAGTGCTGCAAGCATTGCGCCGTAAATGAAACAGGCAGATATTTTTGAAAGGATATCCCAGGATTTCGGGGCAGTTTGGAAAAAAACTATCAGCGGCGCTATCCATAAAAGCGGGCTGTAGATTTTAAGGATATGCCATTGTTCTGAAGTTGGAGCAATGCTGTAGATCATACCAATGAGAAAGCAGAGATAAAGCAAAAGTGCTGCTCGTGCTACGCTATTCTCCTGATAGGTTTTAAGCAGACGGCGGTAATCCATGGTAAGGAAAATCAGTAAAAGCGCTGTAACAAGGCTGACAGATTTTACAGAAACGGAAAGGCGGGAGGTAAAAGCAGTCAGCATCAAAAAGAAGCTGATGATAGCATTGATTCGTTTAAGATAATTATCAGACAATAAGCAGCGTTTCATATTATATACTCGTGATCTTTGAAAATGCAGTATTTCCCACGGTTATTCCGTGTCCATTTTGTTATCCTTCCACTTCGTCATTCCCGCGAAAGCGGGAATCCAGTGCCAATACGGATTATCGCTGCTGGATTCCCGCTTTCGCGGGAATGACGCGGGGGCGCGAATGACAGCAGTAGGAAAAAACGCATTGCGGAGTAACGTAGGTATATTCTCACATTATTTATCATACTGCCATTGCCGTAAAATATCCAAAACTGCTTTGATCTCAATTTTAGCCATGCAGGCACAATGCTGGCTGTCTCGGCAGAGAAAACAAGCCTCATAAAAAGGACGTTTATAGACTAATGACCATGTTTGTTGGCCGACAGGCGCCCACCGTCTCGGGCTGATGCCTTGCCTTGGGGGGAAAAGCCCTAATGTTTTTTTGCCGAGAGCGGCGCTTAAATGTAAAGGCCCCGTTCCTGATGCAACTAACCCGTCTGTCTGGTAAATAAAAGTCATGAATTCCTCCAAAGTCATGCGTCCCATAAGATTAACTACTTTAGGAGATGCAGCGGCTAAATGGCCAAAACGTTCATTTTCCTTGGGGCTGCCTGTTAGAAAAATGCGGAACTCAGAAGCAGGTAAAGCGTCTATTAAGGCTTTAAAAGAAGCTGCTGGCCATTCCCTTCCATGACCATGAGAACCAGGATGTAAAATGAGGTTGAAAAGATCAGGCTTAATAAGTGTTTTAAGGGATTCTGGCAATGGAGCAGAAGGTTGAAGTTGAATGTAATTTTTTAGCGTATCAATACTGGAATCCACAGTAATATTCAGAGGTTTTAGCATCTGATAATTGAGCTGAACCTCATGTAGTCCTGAGTGTCTTCGTGCCTGATTAATAAGGTGATTACAATAAATCCAGTGGCTAAGCCGCTGAGCTGTTCCAATACGGCAGGGGATTTGGGCTTTTTTCGCAAGCCGGGCAATGCGGGTATGATTGGAGAGGTGAATAATCGTGCTGATTTCTGCATCTTTCAATAAGGAAACAATGGCCTTATCCGGCAGTGATTGCAATGAATCCCAATCAAAAACGTGATCAACATAAGGGCAGGCTTTCAATACTGGCTCAGTATAGCAGGTGGATAAAAAACTGATTGAGGTGTCAGGGCTGTGCGATTTTATCAAACCGGCCGCAGGTAACGCCAATACAACGTCTCCAATATTTTTTATCTGGCTGATGAGAATGTGTTTTGTTTTATGTTGAGCCATAAAAAAGCACGAGTATAATTACCTACATTATCCAAAAAACCTAAAGTATACGACAATTCTTAACTTTAAGAAAATTGTTTTTAAAGCGTTTTTGTGCTAATATTGACCTCTTGTTTTCTGATTGGAGTTAAAATAAAAAATTATGATTGAATTGCCTATCATGAGCCGGGCGAAAGTCCTTGTTGCCGGTGATGTCATGTTGGATAGATATTGGTATGGCAGTACTTCGCGTATTTCTCCAGAAGCGCCTGTGCCTATTGTGCATGTCAATGATAATAAAGAGGTGGCTGGCGGCGCCGGCAACGTTGCTTTGAATATCTGTTCTCTCGGCGCAAGAGCTGATTTATTGGGTGTTATTGGTTTTGACGAAGCCGGAGAAACGTTAAAACGGCATCTGGAAAATATTAACGGTTATTTTCAACAGGATACCAATGCGAAAACAATCACTAAACTACGCATTATTTCCCAGAACCAACAATTGATTCGCCTTGATTTCGAAGAAAACTTCGCAAAGCTGGATAAGGCTTTTCTGCAAAATTGTTATCAGCAGCTTTTGCCTGAAGTCAATGTTGTTGTTTTATCAGATTATGGTAAGGGAACGCTGAGTGCTGTCAGTATGTTGATTGACAAAGCGCGTGAAGCGGGTTTGCCTGTGCTGGTTGATCCTAAAGGTACGGATTTTTCAAAATATCGGGGAGCAACGCTCTTAACGCCTAACCTTAAGGAGTTTGAGCAAGTCGTAGGATATTGCGAAACACAGGAAATTCTGGAAGAAAGAGGTTTCAATCTTATTGAAAAACTGAAATTAGATGCTTTGTTGGTTACTCAGGGAAGCAAGGGGATGACGTTACTGCATGCTGAACATAAACCGCTGCATTTGGCAGCGCATGCAAGAGAAGTTTATGATGTAACAGGTGCTGGGGATACGGTTATTGCCGTATTAGCTTGTGCTTTAGGAGCTGGCCAGTCTTTGATGCAGGCTGCAGCCATCTCTAATGTTGCTGCAGGGATTGTCGTTGGTCATCTTGGTGCTGCAAGTGTTACTATTGCTGAACTTCGCCGCACGTTACAAACAAGGGCTGCAGAAGAAGTGGAGAAGGATATTAGGGTTTCTGCGTCATCGCGAGCTGAAAGCGAAGCAATCCAGATCGAAGCTTGATCAGAAATAAAGCTGGCCAGATTTTGTGGTTTAACGAAAAGAGAGTTTTTAGATAATAAACGTACTCATGGCAATGCTCTTTAACTTTATGAAAAAGCCATAACATTTCTGATAAATTAAGTGAGATACTGATGTTTAAGTTATTTTTTGTAATAAGGCACTTTCTTGGATAGCAAAAATTGTTCTTTTATGTAGATCCTGTAGTGTTTCAAGTGATTCGGAATAAGTTGGCGGATTAGTCTGAAAAACCATATTTTTGGTAAAATCTTGGTAATGGGATTTCCATACAGAATTATCTTTTAATTGTAAAAATCCATACTGAATTTGTTCTAAAGTATGTTCAAAAAAATAAGAATCGTTGTTTTTTGAACGTTCTTTGTCTTGTAGCAAGAGAACAGGAATTAACTGTTCAAACTTATCAGAAAGCATTTTTTTCTCTTCGATACAATGCAAGTCGTAGAGGTGTCGGATTAACCACTTGTTGTTTGGGATTGTTTCTCGTTCTGCATGGGCAATTCGTTTACAAAGTGCTATCCATTTATCAGCTGCTGTTTCATCTACTGAGATACAGTTAACTTCTATGGCTGTCTGTTCATTTTCTTGAGAAATAACTTCTTGAATCAATGAGGTAACTGATAATTTTTGTGACGATGTAACAGAAGGGAGTACAGTAAATTCCAGTTTTATATGAGGTCTTAATATATCATGAACAGGATAAATAGAAGGGTAATCAACTAATATTTGAATGAAGGTATTATTGTTTCAATTAATGATTTGATCAGAGTTAGGTGACAATCCTGTTTTATCCGCCAATACGGTTAAAATATGTTCCCGAAAGACACTGCTGTTACGCCGTGTAGAAGAAGGATTTTGGCATGAGGAGTTCGAAAGAGGTTCTATTTTGTAATCCACATCTTCAGACATTCTCTTTACAATACGATGGGCTTTTGAAAGACAAGTTCCACCTCCAAATACCAGCTTGAAGTGTTCATTTTCAATATCTGCTAAAGCGTGGATGATTTTCGTAATGTAATAATCTTTCTCGACAAAAACAGGATCTTTTAAGCCTAAGGCTTGTGTAACAGTCTCCAGAAGATCGGCGGTTGGAACTGTTGTCATTAGGAAGCCTTTTTGAATTCAAAGACCATCTTTTGGAAAGCAATTTTCCTTCGAAAGCGTTTTTTTATCCGTAATACAGAATTGGCGGGTACCTGCGTACTCATGCCTGTATTGTATTCCTCTTCAGCTTCACTGGGTTCCCAAGGAATATTTAAACGGTTCAATATGGCTTTTGTCATTGTGGAAAATCCTCTTATTCCCCGAAATAAAAGGAGATCGGGGAGATAGGGAGAAACTTTGATTTTAACGTAAATACCGTGGCTTACACGCGCTATTTTCTTTTGCTTGATAAGATTGTTCAACGCGTAAGTAACCTGACGTTTTGAACCCAAAAAGGCGACATCCCTGCGCAGTATGATACTGCCAGGAAGCGCTTCAATGCTTCGTTCCACTTGATAAGTGAAACTGTTTTGATAGGTGGTTTTCATAACTATTGTGTCAAAAATGGCTAATTAAATTATAAGACGAAATTGTTCAAAAAACAAGGTTGGTGATGCCTCGTTTTTATCTGTCTTAAGCCAAGAGATTTTAAACAGGCTCTAAGTCTTAAGCCTGTCATTGAGAAAATAAAGATTCAGGCTGAATAAGCTGAGAATAAGTACGATGAGGACAGTAAAGCCTGCAGTAAGGTACTCGCTGTGTATTCCGAGGAATCCATAGCGGAAACTTTTAATGATATACACGATGGGGTTAAACAAGGAGATTTTCTGCCAAAAGGGCGGAAGCTGCTGGACAGAGTAAAACACGCCGCCAAGATAGACTAACGGTGTGAGAATAAACGTTGGTATAACAGAGGTATCTTCAAAGTTTTTTGCAAAAATGGCATTCAAAAAACCAGCCAGCGAAAATAAGGCAGTTGACAGTAAGGCAGTCAGAATCATTATACCAGGATGTTTAGGAATGAAGGGGTTGAAAACCAGGGAGATGAGTGTAATGATTGTTCCTGTCAAGAGTCCGCGCAGCATGCCGCTTAATGTGTAACCCAGAATAATGATGGCATTAGGTACAGGAGAAACCAGGATTTCTTCAACGCTGCGATGAAATTTGCTCATGAAAAAAGGAAATACAGAGCCGTTATAAGATTCCATGATGATGACCATCATGATGATGCCTGGTGTTAAAAAGGCGATGTAGGGGTATCCCGATATTTCGGGAATTCTGGAGCCTATAAACTTCCCAAAAACGACGAAAAAAAGTGTCATGTTAATAAGCGGCGGAATAAGTGTTTGTCTCCATATACGCAGAACACGTTTTAATTCATATTCAATGATGCCTTTCAGCGCAATGAGATTTTTTTGGTAAACGGGCAAGGAAGTCATTCGCGGCCTCTCTGAATCATATTAACGAAAATTTCTTCCAGACGGTTGGTTTTATTGCGCAGACTCTTAATGATGACGCCCTGTTCTGATAAGAATTTGAAAAGGTCATTGAGGTTCTGGGATTGATCAATATCCACCTCAAGTGTAAGAGGGTCAATAAGGCGGTTAGGGTAAATACTGGATGGAAGTGAACTTTGCCATGGATCTTGAAGATCGAGGATGAACGTCTGGAGATGCAGCTTTTTAAGCAAATCTTTCTTATCTGTATTTTCGACAATGCTGCCTTCATTAATGATAGCAATGCGATTGCAAAGCTGTTCTGCTTCTTCAAGGTAGTGTGTCGTTAAGATAATAGTTGTTCCCGAGCTATTGAGCGTTCGTAAAAAATCCCACATGGAACGTCTGATTTCAATGTCAACGCCTGCAGTGGGTTCATCCAGTATCAAAAGTTTTGGCTCATGAACCAACGCTCTTGCAATCATCAGCCGACGTTTCATTCCGCCTGAAAGATGTTGTGCCGGTTGGCGCCGTTTGTGCCAAAGCTCAACGTCTTTTAATACTTTTTCTGCTCTTGCTTTAGCCAATTTTTTCGGCAGCCCGTAATAACAAGCCTGGTAGTAAACGATGTCTTCAACCGGATTAAAAAAATTGAAATTAAATTCCTGAGGAACGATGCCTATGGAAGATTTGACTTCTCGCAGGTTTTCATCCAGTGATTTCCCAAAAACATGAATAGTGCCGCTGTCTTTTTTTACCAAAGAACAGATAATACCGATAGTTGTTGATTTACCTGCACCATTAGGTCCAAGCAGGGCAAAGAAATCTTGTTCCTTAACATCAAGGTTAATGCCTTTTAAGGCTTCAAGACCGTTTGCATAGGTTTTTTTGAGATTTTGAATCAGTAGCGCTGACATGATGGTTATTCTATCATGTGCATATCTCTATTACAAAATTAACCAAAGTATACCCAAGTTACTTCGAAATGCCGTTTTTTCTACAGCTGTCATTGCGAGTAGCGAAAGCTTTGCTGCAATCCAGGACACAGCGTGAAGGGTATATCCGTACTGGATTGCTTCGCCTTCGGCTCGCAATGACGACAGAGAAAACAGAGCATTTCCAAAGATCACGAGTATATTCTTAATTTTCGTATCATAATGCGCAAACAGAAAGCTGCTTGACCGTCCAGGAAGAGAGGTTTTGCAGGAGTATGCGTGTTGCTTCATTGGCTGCAATAACGCCGCCATAAGGGTTATCAGCAGACGCGGGAATCTCAATTGAGAAACGCTGGCTATTCATGATAGTCATGCTTCGGTTATCAATTAAAGAAACGTTAAGCGTCATTTCGATAACGCTGGGTTTTTTGGTAAAGTTCTGAACGAGTTTAATCAAACGTACATCAAGCCTGGCAAGTGCTTTAACAGGAGACGGCGGGGTAATTACGGCGCGGAAATAGCCTGTATTTTGTAAACTTCGCACAATGAGCGGCAGAAGCATGTCCGAAGGAGGCGCTGCCCAGCGGTTTTTTACGAAAGAAGCGATGGAGTAGTCCTGTGTAAAATACAGCATGTCGTCTCCTTGGTAAGGTGCAGCAGCAATGGGTATTGAGACAAGCAGTGTTTTATCACTGGGAGTGGATGACCATCGTTTTTCACTAAAAGCGGTAAGCTGGTAAGTGTTGGGAGAAACAACATTGCTTGGAGAAAACAATGAGCAGCCTGTTAAGGTAGTCAATAAGAAAAGGAAGAAAGCAGTATATACTCGTGATCTTTGGAAATGCAAAGTTATACCCGAGTATTTCAAAAGGGAACGAGGCGAAGCGCAGCCGAGCGCGCGGAGTGTATACGCAATACATGAGCACGCGAGGCAAGCTGCAACAAAGTACCATTTTGAAAGACGATGGGTATAAAGCGTTTTGTTCATTGTTTGTTATTCTCCTGGGCCTGGCACGGGTGAAACTTTTCCGCGTAATAAAAGTGAAGGATCTTGTTTGATTTCAAAAGATAATTGTTCAAAATCATCCATTAAACGGTTAAATTGAATCATAAGATTAAAAGTAGAAGGTGTAATTTCATTAAAAAATGAAGAAGTCTCATTTCCAGCTTGTTCGAGTGCTTTAGCACTTTTATCCAGTTGAGCTGCAAGATTAGGGAAATCTTTACTGCTTAATGCGAGATTGTTAGAAATAATTTTAATATTATCCAGTGTTTGTCTAAGGTCGTCCGTATTATCGGCGAAAACGCTCATGACCTTATCAAGATTGATCAGGATATTCTGGAGTGATTGGGCATTTTGGTCGCTGAGAATTTTCTTTAGGGAATTTGTTACATCACCAATGTTATTGGTAAGGTCTCTAACAGCAGTGTCTAGCTCCACGAGAAGAGAGGGGCCTGATTGAATGATAGGGTAGCGTTGGCCTGGCTGTTTTTTCAGAGGCTGGCCGTCTTCTTCTCCTTTAATGGTTAATCCAATGTAGGTGACGCCTGTAATGCCCTGTGCCATGAGTGTGGCAACTGTTGCTGTGGTGATAGGTGTTCCTTCTTCAATTTTAACAAGAAGTCTTACTTGTTTTGGATCATGGTGGTTAAGACTAATGGCTTTAACGAACCCAACCTGAACTCCATTGAATTTTACGGGTGCCTGGTCGCTAAGGCCGGATACCGGTTCATTCATGAGGATTTCATAGGTTTTGTAATCTTTCTTTTGAAAACCGGCGGAAAGCCATAAAGCGGCGATAAATGAAAATGCGCCGAGGACAATGACGAAAATGCCGACCACAACATAGTTGACACGAGTTTCCAAGCCGCACGCTCCAAAGTTGAAATGAATAAATAAAACTTCAAAATAGTTTAGTTGGTAAAGTGTAATCAAATAAACATAAAAAAACAAATAGTGGATGTTGCATTATGATCAGAAATCTATTTAAAATGAAAAATATATCCAAGTTACTTCAAAATACAGTATTTTCCACTGACGTCATCTCTCTCTGGCGTCATCCCCGCGAAAGCGGGGATCCAGTTCAATTATTGCGTATTTTTGCTGGATTCCCGCTTTCGCGGGAATGACGAAGAAGGCGGGAATGACAGGGGAAATGGGAATGACGACGTAGAAAATATAGCATTTTCAAAGATCACGAGTATATACCCGTCGTCTTTCAAAATGCTGCTTTTGTGAATTGCCGTGTGGTTTTTCTATGGTTGTTATTCATGCTTTTGCAGGGGTAACGCCGAATATAATGATGATGTGCGTTTTTAATTTAGCCAAAATGGGGGAACAATGCTCAGTAATGTAGTAGAAATGTATGGAACGCAGATTTATTATTTTATCTTGCTGGTAAATGTCGTGCTGCATATTATTTTTGCAGGTGCTGTGGCCAAAGATGCTGGCGCTTTGCATAAACGCGGACAAAAAACGCTGCTGGTTTCCGGCCATACCTGGGCTTTTGCAGCATTGGTCGGAGGAGTGGTAACAGCCGCCATATACTGGTTCATGCACCATTCTACGTTTACACGTTCTTGAAGGTATACTGAGATTGCTTCATGAGTTTGGTATTTGCCCTCATCCCTGAGGGATCCCCTGAATTTTTTCGTCCTTTCTGTCAATGCTCCATGACTACTTCTATTGGTAACCTCGTGCAGCTACTCATATAGCCCACGCCCCACGACTTAGCTCATATCGCCCACGCCCCGAGGCTACTCATATTGCCAACGCCCCGCGGCTTGTCCGCGGGGTCCACTTTCTGGATGCCGCGGACAAGCCGCGGCACGTAGACAGTAGGTAGACCACGGCGCGTAGTCAGTAGGTAGATCACGGCATGCAGGAGCAGGTAGATCATGACGCGTAGGTAGTGGGTGAAGTGCGGCACATAGGATTAAACCCACGCAACACTTCAGCCCAGTTTTCTCATGGCTGATAGAATATTTTTGATCTTTTCAAAATCGTCGCAAAGGCGGTGAAACAAATCACCGGAATAAAGAAAGTCAAGGTTTCCTGCCTGCCAGTAAGCTGATTGGCCGATTTCAATGAAATAGCGGATGCTGACGCGTTTTCGGGAAGCAATTCCTGGGAACAGTCCGGAGAAAAGAAGGCTTTTGTCGCCGACTTCCTGTAACTTGTTGGCACCTTCATTTCCTTGCAGTTTGAGTGCCTGCAGAAAATCCAGAGCCAATATGCTTTTAACCCATTCTTCCCTCTGGCAAAAGCGCATCAACAGAAAAACGAGATAGCTTTCGACATCCTGGTGCATGCGGTAATGACATTGCGCTTCTGCTTCATCAACCAGGGAGTACCATTGAGAAAGTGCAGTAGGCTGTAAAATGAGTGAGTTATCAAACTGCATGACGATAGCCTTTTCTATGACCTAATTTAATTATAGACAATGATTTTATTATTGCCAGAATGCTCTTAATTTTTTCAATCTATTTTATTACTTATTGATGTGGTATAATACTTTTTAATCAATAATTAAAAGGGGATAGCTCATGTCGCTAACTCAAACTCAAAAGATCAAAATCGTTTTAGTGGGTGATTCCGGAGTTGGTAAGACCGCTTTAATAAAACAGTTAAATTTCAAAAAGTTCTCTGAAAAGTATGCTCCTACCCCAGGAGTGGAGACTACAAGAATTGAAGAGTCGGGAGGTGAGACAAATTATCAGTATTTGATTTGGGAGATTCCCGCCAGTTCTTGCAATTCTAAGGCTGAAGATGTAAATGTCTCTTATTGTCGCGGTGCAGATGCTGTTTTTCTTTGTGTTAACCTGAATGAAGATGAGCGATCAGTAGAAGAAAATGCCAAGAAGCAGTTTTGGCGAGTTCAATCTTTTGTTAAGCCTGAAGCAAAAATGTATTTTGTTGGAACAAGAGCTGATAAGGATATTGATCTCACGCAATTACGCACCAATTTGAATGTACTTAGAAATTTGAGAGAGAATTTATCCAAAGAGGAGTCCACAGCAAAGATAAGCCCTTGTATTTTTAGGACAAGCGCAAAGGATGGCATTTATGAAGAATATAAAAAAGAAATACACATTCGATTTGAGAAGGATTATAATAGCCGAGAAGAGACTACTAGCATAGGCACTTCTCCTTCTTCCTCAGGAGAAGGAACCTTGTTAGGCAGGGTAAAAGAAGATTATAAGAGTGTGCACCCCGAAGCTTTTAATACTAAAGGTTTGGATGATCAAATTAAGCAAGTGATAAAAAAACTACGAAATAAGCAAAAACAAGAGAATGAAAGCTGCTGTTTTTTTAGAGGATTGAAGTGTTTTCTTCAGAGGATGACAATTGAGGACAAAATCGCAAAAATTAACACTGCCAACCTGAGTCGTAATCCGGAACAAATAAAGCAAGCGCTTGCTGAACATCGTTACTGGTTGTTCTGGCCATGGAAGAGGGCAGAATCTTATGGCGATGTGGTGAAAGCGAATCCTAAGGCATTTTCTCCTCGTTAATCGTAGATAAATTGGAAGACAGCTTTCTCTCTCAATAGAATATCTGCATTTTAAAGTGTTATTTAAAATGGGGGGAATTTGTTACTGCCTCCTATCTGCCTGTTTACCTCGAGAGCGCGGTAGAACTCTCCAGGAGATGAGGCAGCTCTGCTCTGCTCAATTCCTCTTTTAAAAGCCTTTCAGCCGTGTCGGCTGTCAGAGCGGTGTTGTGCATGCTGACATGATTCGCTTTAAAAAAATGCACGCTGGTTGCGGCTTTTAAGTAAAAAACGCCGTGTTGATAACCACGTTCTGCTTCTTGAATGGGGAACTGTTGAGCGGAATAGCGAATGACCATATGCTGGATAAACTCATTGGCGCCAGGCTGGTTGGTAAAGCATGCTTCCATGTGTTGAGCATGATTTTCCCAGCTTTCTATGATGCTTTGACAAAAACGCGCCATTTTCTCCTGATTAAATTTAAATGCTTCTGGAAGTTGATTCTGTCTGCAGAAACGATGAAAAATACCCATAAATATACGTTCTGAGACAGTCAATACAGGGGCAGCGTAGAGGAAGAGCAGGCTTTTATAATCCTCTCCTTCAGGTATGCCGGATTCACCAATACGGGCAATCAGCAATTCGGCATCTCGTTTGGCGCGTTCTTCAATGGTTTTCATTGGATCTGCCTGAACCTCAGCAGACCGATAAATCTGAAAGAAGGAGTATCGAAGCTTAATAATATTTTTGTGTTTGCTGTCGGTCTCTTCTTTTTCTTCGAATGTTGTTGAGGTAAGTGCTGTTGTGTTGGCATCGGCATCATCCCAATGCAGACAAAGCAGGAGTTTCGAAGCAAGGTCTTCAGAAAGTTGAGCTAGAGCAATAGCATCCGCAGCTAAATGGCTCAGATGCTCCATTTGATGTTTAAGCTTCTGTTCATCAGCAGTTAGAAGAATACGGCCCAGTATTTTAAGGCCGCTGCCTGCCACCGAGGGCGCCAAATCGCCCAAGGCCGAGCAGAAATCCCCAGCTTTACCCAGTTTTTGGAAAGGCTGCGAGGCAGCAAACCCTGAGTTAATCACGCAGGCGGCAGTATGGGTTTGATAGAGAGTACGTTTAAAATATTTTTTATAAATGAGATGTTCTTCTGTTTCATTTTCTGGAGGCAAGGGCTGTAGGATTTGGCTTAATTGTTCCTTTAAACTATCCATCCTTTGATTAAATTCCCTGTACATGGCTTCAACTTCAGCTTTCTGTTCAGCTGTTTTTACTTCAAGGCTGTCTACCCGTCCGCTTAAGGCACTTACTGCTTCTTCCAGCCTGGCATGAGATGAAGCTTTTTCTTCAAGAACGGCATCAGGTTCTGTTACAGGTTGAGGGAAAGAAGATGCAAACCATCTGGCCATGTTCGAGAATGTATAGTTTCCAAAAAGGGTTTCATTTTCCTGTATCAGTGTTTCACGAAATCCAGAAACAGCAGGAAAATCAAAAACTTCGCCATCAAGGATCATGCGATCAGTTTCCAGCACCAACGTACAGTGATAAAAATACACGGCGCTGATAAAAGCAGAAAAAGCCATTGGTTCTTCAAAGCAGTCAGGATGTTCAAGGTAAATTTTTGGAGGAAGCTGGATAAGTTGAAGACCGATCTTTGTTCTTTGATTATAAGGAGAATTGGGTAAGATCTTGGGGGCGGATGAAGTAAGCTTTTCGAGAAGACTTTCTGCACGGTTAAATAAAATTTCCTCGGATTCGAGAATATAGGTATTTAACATGAGAGGTTTATCTTGCAAAGCTTCAATAACTTTGTGGCAGCAGGGTTTGAATTTTACAAGTGTGGTAAATGCTGTTTCGCGAACCTTCTGCCTATTATCGTTTAAATCATTAATAAGCACTTCAATCACCTGATTTTGCTGGGCTTCGGACTGGCAATGAGAAAAATTATTACCTAGTGCATCAGCTGCTTGTTTGCGAATCTGCTCCTGCGAGTAGTAATCGCTGTATGCAATCAGATCAGTCCGCAGGTTGGGGGAACTAACGCCAGCATTGGTAAGTGTTTCAAGCATCTGGTTTTGCTGAGCTTCAGATTGGCAATGAGAGAAAGCGATACCCAGTCCTAAAAAGGCAGATATAGCACGTAATGAACCACCTTTTTCTCTTAAGTGATTAGACGTATTAGTAAGTGCTTCAAGTATTTGGTTTTTCTGGGTTTCGGATTGGCAGTGAGGAAAAGCATTACCCAGTGCTTCAGCAGCGGACTTTGGAACGTCCCAATTGCTGTCCCAATCGTAGTGGTTTGGGTCATTAAACACATTAATAAGCGCTTCAAGTATTTGATTTTTCTGGGTTTCAGATTGGCAATGAGGAGAAATATTACTCAGTGCTTTAGCAGCAGCGGACGCTCGATCTCTCCAAGACTTGTGGTATGGATGATTCGATGCATTAATAAGCTCTTCAAGAGTCTGGTTTTTCTGGACCTCAGATTGGCAATGAGGAAAAGCATTACCCAGTGCTTCAGCGGCAGCAGCAGATGCTCGAACATCCCAAGAGTTGTTGTTTGGGTGATTCAACGCATTAATAAGCGCATCAAGTATTTGGTTTTTCTGGGTTTCAGATTGGCAATGAGGAAAAGCATTACCCAGCTCTTTAGCAGCAGTAGCTCGAATCTCCCAAGGCTTGTAGTGTGGATGATTCAACGCATTAATAAGCGCATCAAGTATTTGATTTTTCTGGGTTTCAGATTGGCAATGAGGGAAAGCATTACCCAGTGCTGCAGCAGCAGACTTTTGAACGTCCTGATATTTGTTGTCTGGATGATTCAACACATTAATGAGTGTTTCAAGTATTTGGTTTTTCTGGATTTCGGATTGGCAATGAGGAAAAGCATTACTCAGTGCTGTAACAGCAAATATTCGAACGTTCCAATGGCTGTTGTCTGGATGATTCAACGCATTAATGAGTGTATCAAGTATCTGATTTTTCTGGATTTCGGATTGGCAATGAGGAAAAGCATTACTCAGTGCTGTAACAGCAGACCGGTGAACCGAACTGTTGTTTGGATGATTCAATGCATTAATGAGTGTATCAAGTATCTGGTTTTGGTGAGATTCAGATTGGCAATGAGGAAAAGCATTACCCAGTGCTTCAGCGGCAGCAGCAGATGCTCGAACATCCCAAGAGTTGTTGTTTGGGTGATCCAACGCATTAATAAGTGTATCAAGTATCTGGTTTTGGTGAGATTCAGATTGGCAATGAGGAAAAGCATTACCTAGTGCTGCAGCAGCAGTCGCTTGAATCTTCTCATTACCTGGATCACTCAATACTGTGATAAGCGCTCCAATCACCTGGTTTTTCTGGTCTTCGGATTGGTAATGAAGAAAAGCATGACCCAGTGCTTTGACAGCCGCTTGATGCGTTTTCTCATCCTTATCCTGCAAGGTGTTAAAGAGAACAGAAAGATCAACGATGTAAGACTCTCTTCCTAAAGAGGCTGGCGAAGTAGAGAGGTTTTCAGACAAGGTAACATCAAGGGTTCTCGCATAAGCTTGTAGTTGTTTTTGGTGCAAGGGTTTTTGGGCAATGCTGTATTGCATAAATAGCCAGGGGAGCAGGTTTTTTAGGTAATTCTGAAGGTGAGCCAGTATGGGGTTCGAGATGGCTTCCGGCTCTTGTTCTGCGTGTTTCTGAGCTGCTTTTTGAAGCGTTTGAATGTGTCGTGTGACCAAAGCTTCGGTGAGAACACGCTGCTGTTTGATTAATTCTCTGAAGTCTGGATCGAAGCCTATAAGATAAGTGGAAGTATCCCTATCAGAAGCGTCAGCCTGAGATATATGAAGAAATG